>CEUR01081458.1_pt1 | contig 34043 bp, 36 predicted proteins | sample 356411 | NCBI WGS metagenome assembly CEUR01 (sample SAMEA2622715, study PRJEB7988) | marine metagenome | biome: marine biome (ENVO:00000447); feature: surface water layer (ENVO:00002042); material: "saline water (ENVO:00002010), including plankton (ENVO:xxxxxxxx)" | depth 5 m
GGTTTTCAGATTGAACTAGCAGAAGAAATTGCTAAAGATCTAGGAGTATCTCTTGAAATTACTTGGTTAAGATATAGGTTTCATGCTCGTAAGGCAGGATGTGATATGATGATGGAAGCAGTATCAAAGAAAGATGATGATGAAAATAAAAGAGATATAGAAGGGGCTAGACCGTTAACAAGAGCAAGTGATAGTGAAAAAAGAAAATTTCCACCTACCGCCTCTATTCCAATTATAATGTTGGAGACATACCTTGTAGGCCCTAAGGAATTAGTGGATGGTAATAATAGTTTAAAGTCTATAAAAAGGATGAACATTGGTGTCATGCGCGGAACTTGGGCTCATATGTTAATGCAAAAAGCTAAAATTAAACATAGAACAAAGTTTGTTACTGAATCTGAGTTGATACAGGGTGTTGCTGATGGCGAAGTTGATGCAGCATTTATTTCTTCACCTCATTATTGGTGGTTTCTAAAGAATAATCCTTCAATATCTTTAAGTGCAGTTAGAGATTTTAATTTCACTAGGGATGTTTCTTTAAATGTTGGGGTTTTACTAAGAGGTGCTGATCAATTAACTGTTGATAAAATTAATAATGTATTAAGCGATATGCTTGATAGAAATGTAATTCAAAATATCTATTCTAATTATGGAATAGAGTATGTTGCTCCAAAATAGATTTATAATTTCTTTTTTACTTATTTTTTGCTTTAGTATTCCAACTTTTGCGGAGAATTTAATATCTATTCAATCAGGAGGTCAAGCAATTCATTGGACTTCAGAAAAACATCCTTTTATTGCAAGAAATGTGATAGATAATAATAAAAGTTCCTATTGGGTTTCATCCGGAAATACTTTACCTCATGTTCTAACTTTTTCTTTACCAAGTAATAAACGTTTTGAGTCTTTATCATTTATTTCTAAGACTAATGAAGATCAAGGAACTTGGGCTAAACATATTAGAATTTCTTCTGCAGACCCTTTTCCACATATGGGAGGATGGGAAATAATTGCTGATATAGATTTACCTAAATCTGGAGATGAAAAAATTATAAATATAGAGGCAAAAAGAGGAAGATATTTTCGTTTAGAAATTTTCTCAACTCAGGATGAACTAGCTAAAGAAGCTTCTTTTAGTAGTTTAAAAGTTTTAGATGTAATAGAAAAATAAAATTATAATTACTATTAATTTTCTTCTTCTCCATATGAAGGTTGTTCAGCTTCTTGGTCAAAGTTTGTAACTGGAAGTTGTTCTCTCCCTTTTTGTGCCATAGGTTTTGCAGGGGATGTATAAATTAGTCTTTCCCGATCCTCTTCATCGGCATTAAAAAATGGATTTCCTATTTTTACCTCTTCATCTTTCTCTTCACCTTCTTCTATAGCTTGCTGAAATTTCTCTGCTTCTTCGCGGCTCCATGGCAATATGTATAATCTAGGTTCTTCAACTCCAGGTATTTGAACTAAAATATATAAAGCTACATCTTCTTCCCAAGAAGCATGCAATAAAACTACCTCTGGAACATCTTTATAAAATAACTCCATATGAGCTGGTTTTGGTCTGCTCAATAATTCTAGAATTGCAATATATAGTAATGCTATCAAACCTAAGCCAACGAAAAAAGCGCTTATTCTCCATCTGAAAGGTCTTCGTGACCAAATTGTAATAGAAATTAGTAGTGCCGCTAAAGCTGTAATTAAAATATAGAATATATTCAAAATTTCCATTTGTTATTACCTTCTCAATAAACTTTTTTTAAGTGCATGGACGCTATTTGGTTTTAGTTTTCCTTTATTTGATAAAGTCCATCTAGCCACAGTTATTTCTTCATTAAATTTTTTTAAAATTACATCTTTTTTAATTATTGCTGTTCTTGCTCTTTGGTCCGGTTCTACAACACTAATAATAACTTTTGCGTTTATTGGAGGACCTCCATCTGTAGCATATAAATGTAAATTTGCCTGATATTCTCCTGCAGCTATACCTCTAGAGTAGCTTATTTCATAATTTATTGGTGTGGTATCAAATTGTGTTCCTCTGTCATCTCGTAGTAAATTAAAATAATATCCTGCCATATTTGAAAAACCAACTGCAGCGTCATCTGGAGATTTTACCCAAAGGTCTACATCTACATTTCTATCATCCGGCCATAATACCTCTACAATTACGCTTCCAGAAGGTTCTTTTGTTGCTTCATCTTGAGCTACTATATTTAACCATGGTAATAACAATAAAACAATTATCACAAAGCCTGATAAGGCTAGCATAGTCATATCTCTAAAGACAGTATCCGCAGTATCTAATTCATTTTCATCTTCAAATGGATTTTCCATTTAATTATCTTTCAGATAATTCTATAATTTGTGATACTAAGTTTGAAGTTCCTGTTGCAAGCATTTGATAGATTAAGCCTAGCCAAACACTAAGAATAGATCCAACTAAAGTAGTATATAAGGCAACCGACATTCCCTCAATTAGTTGCGCAACCATTGGACTTATTGCGCTTGGATTAGATGCTACATCGGGGTCTACTCCAGATAAAGCTATTATAAAACCTAGAACTGTTCCTATTAAACCTAAAACAGTTAAAGAGTTAGAGATATAACGAATATGAACTATTCTTGAAAATAATTTTAATCTCAGAGCCTGAGCAATATTTGCTCTACTAGTAGCATTTTTACCTTTAGTTTTCTTTATAAAATCAGAAGCTCTAGATCTTTCATCTGGATTAAAGTTATAAGCAGCATTTAATTGTTTACTTACCTTCCATAACCTATATCCCGCCAATATAAGGCCAATTAAAAAAACTACACATATTAAAATAACCATATTTGTAACATCAGCATTTATTACTTTTGCAACTAAACCTTGGGCCCATGCTGCTCCTAGCAATGCAAAAGCCACTAAATTTACTAGACCAAACCTTAATAATAGTAAATATTTTAATCCCATAATTGTTTTTACTCCTATTCGTAAATTTAGTTTTTTAAATAAATTTTATTTCTAATTATGTGTAATATATATATCTTGAAATAAAAAACAAATTGAAAAAGAGATGCTATCAAAATTAAAAAATAAAATAATTTTTATATATAGCTTAAAGTATATATTTCTAATACTTTTTTTTATATTATTAAACTATAAATTAAGTTTTTCTGATGAAAATTTATGTAAAGACCATAAAAAGTTAAATTCTGAGACAGAGATAGGTTGTTATGAAAAAAGAGTTATAGGAGTATTATTATTATATGATTCTGAGATAAAACTTGATAAAGAATGGATAAAAAATATTAATCTTAGGTTTGAGGAAATAAATAAATTTTATTATAAAAATTTTAAAATAGAATGGAGAGTAGATAGTTTTCAAAAATTTGAATTTGATAAAAATATTGATAATTTATCTAGTTTATTTTCGATGCATAAAGAAGAAATCTCATCATTAACAGATAATTTAAAAGCAGAAGTAGTTCTCGGCCTAATAGATAGAGATATTAAAGGTATAGGAATAGCTTCTACTTTTTCTAATGTACTGATGGTAGTAGATCCATTTAAATTAGAGAATTTTAATAGCAGTGTTGTTATAGCACATGAGTTAGGACATCTTTTTGGAGCATGGCATACACAAAGAAAAAATGATTTTATGTTGTTTAGTGGAGCAAATAAATTACTTGGAAGTAATGAGAGTAATGCTATTTTAAAACTTATGAGAAATTATAATTTTAAACCTTCAACTATAATTAATGATGAAACTATTTTAAAACGAATTTCAAGATTATATAATCGTCATCATGCAAAAGGTGAAATAGATCCTGTTGCAAGACTTTTAACTGATGAGGGAAAAAATTTATATCATAATAAGCAATACAATGCGGCGATAAAAATGTTAAAGAGATCCAATAAGTATTATGGTAGATGGGGTAAGACTAGAATGATTTTATCAAAAAGTTATTATGAAAATAACTTATTAGAAGACTCTTTTACTGAATATACTAGAGCAGTTTTTTTTGGTTCTAAACCCGACAAACATCATGAAAAAAAACTTGAAAAAAAATTTATTGATCTTCAAAAAATTGATCCTACTATAAGTAATCCTTTTAATATAAATAATTGAAGAATTAAAAATGAAAATATACATAATATTACTAATTTATTTTTCTATAATTTTTTCTGCATTTAGTAATGAAATAGATAATAAAGGCTTAGTATGTGAATATAGTATAGATAATAATAAACCAAATGAATATTATTGGTTTTCAGATGGTCAGGTCTATAAAGTTTGGTATGATAAAAAAACCAAAATTATTAAAAAAAGTACTTACCCTGCATATTATAAACTCACAGAAGAATATATTCGTTTTTATAGAATTTTTGTATTGTTAAATACTTTAGATTTTACGGATAAGAATAAGAATATTTTAGGATCTTGTATATTTGTTAAAGATTATAAAAACGTTGAAGAACTTATTAAAAGTAGCTTAAATTAATTTAGAATAATCGCCAGTTAACCTAGCTTTAATCATAGGAAGCTGCTCTCTTCCCCAAAATAATTCATCTTTAATTATATAACTTGGTACACCAAAGACACCTTCTTTATGAGCTTTATTTATTATTAAATTTAGTTCTTTTTCACCATTATCATTGGCCCAATCTTTGAAACTATTATAGTTAATACCTATTTTTTTTAGAACTTCTATTATTATATCAATATTTTCTATGTCTAATTCTCTTTTCCAAAAGTTTTTAAAAACATAATTAATAAATGACTCTGTATGTTGATAGTTATTTGTTTTTGTCCATAATAGAGCAATTGATATTAATTTTGTATTCCATATTTTTTGAGGTCCTTTTACAGTAATATTGCGTGTATTAGCATACCTTCTGCAGTCCATATATGAGTATTTAACTCTTCTCCATTGATGATCATTTCTATTGTTCTCTAATACTTTACCGTTAATATCTACTTTAGCACTTCCGAGGAAGTCAGGAATTTCTAATACGTAAGGTAACCAATTTATATTTAATTTATTTTCTTTAGCAAAATTGATACTTGGCTCAATAGCTAAAAAAGCATAAGGACTCTTAAAGTCAATATAGATATCAATAGTATTATTTTTCATATTTATATTCTATTCTCTAAATTTTTAAGCTTTTGTTTAGTTTTATTCGCAAGCTCTTCATCATTAATAGACAGAGCTAATTTAATTAAGTCCTCATAACTTTCTATAAGTTGAGTTTTATCCTTACCTAATGTGTTATAAAAAATTTTGGATGAAGTTAAAAGTAATCCGATTGCATCACTTGTATTTCTATTTTTTATTTCTATTAATGCTTTTGTATGTAATGCGCTTGCTCTAAATATTGCACCTTTTCTATTTTTTTCATTCATTGCGTGAGGATTAGATTTTGTTATAGACCTGGACATTAATAATAATGCTTCATTGTGATAAGAAATTGCATCATCATATTGATATAATTTTCTATTTGTTAACGCAATATAATTTAGAGACTCAGCAATATCGATGTGGTCTTCGTTAAGAGAAGTTTTTCTAATATTTAATACTTCAACAAAAGAGTCTTTTGCATCTTCGTACATTGATAATTCATATTGTATAATTCCTAAATTTTCTATTAGTGTTGCTGTATAGTAATGATTTATTCCAAAATCATTTTTTGAAAACTTGATGGCTTCTTTAGCATAGTTGATAGCTTCTTTTAATTTTCCATCCTTATAGGAGGTTTTTGTATTTTTTAATGATTCTCTAAGTTCTATAGATTGACTGTATGCTAAATTTATATTTATAAAGATTAATAGTGAGAGAATTATACATTTTTTTATAAGGTACATAATTAATCTTATCTTTTATTAAATAAAAAGTTAATTTATTTGATAACTTCTTTTTTAAAATAATGATAGTAAGAAAAATCATCTTCTATATCAACTCTAATAACTTCTATAAGCTCCCATCCTTCTCTTCCCATATCTAAAAGAGGAAAATGTGATAATAATTCTTCAGGCATATCTTCTAATTTTACTTTTAATATTTTATACTTAAATGTTTTCATAAATAATAATTACTTAGACCCAGACCTTAATTGCACAAATTTATTATTCAGGCTTTCTTTATTTAAATTTCCGTCTTCATCTAATTCAAATCTAAAAATTGTTAACTCTTTTCCTATTTCATCAAGTAAAACTGATGATTCTAAAAGTTGTTGTCTAACCTTTGTTGTAGGATTAACTACTGTTACCACAACTTTAGCTTCAAAGGGGTTAAATGCTGAAATATCTTCTCTATAAAGGTGAAGGTTTACAATATGTTCGCCAGGATTAATACCTCTACTGTACGCAACTTCGTAATTAATTGGTGTAGGATCTTTATAAACACCTAAATCATCTCTTAGCAAATTAAAAAATAATCCGCCCCTATTAGAATATCCTACAGGAATGTCATCTGGAGCTTTCACCCATAAATCTACATCTACATCTCTATCTTCTGGCCAAAAGACTTCAATTATTACATTACCAGGTGGATCTGATTTTGTTGATTCTGTTTCTGCTGGAGGATTAATAAATGGCAATAATAAAACAACCAGAGATACGAATCCTGCTAATGCTAACATTATAGTATCTCTAAATACTGTTCCGGAGTTATTTTCTCCTTCTCCGTATAAATCTTCTGACATTAACTTTCCAATGTAAATAAAGTTTTTATAGTTTCTTTAGAAATATGTTATACTTTTATGAACTAGATTTAAAGAACAAACAATATATCAATTTTACATAATTAGAAATAGTTTATTCAAATGAATTTTCAAGATAAAGCAAATATTTTATATAACAATTGTAAGAACCTTAAACCATATGAGTTAGATGCTAGTATTGAAATTAAAAATGTAGATGAAGCATACTCAATCCAAGATTCATTTATTAATTTAAAAAGAAAAGATGGTTATGGAGATATAGGGGGTTGGAAAGTCGCCTTAACTAATCCTGAAATGCAAAGATTAGTTGGGGTAGATAATCCTGTAGAAGGAGCTATACATAAACCTTTAATTTATAAAAATAATGTGACGGTTAAATTAAATAGTTATTGCCATTTAGGAGCAGAAGCTGAAATTGCGATAAAAATAGATAAAGATATACCATCAAAAATAAATGGTTTTAATAATAAAGAAGAAATAATTCCTTATTTAAAAGAGGTTATGGTGGCTCTAGAAATTGTCGATGATAGAAATTCTGGTTCTAATGTAACTTATGAAAAACTCATAGCCCAAAATTCAATGAATCATGGATGCATAATTGGAGAGTCAGTTGAGATTGATTTAATGACTTTAGATAAATTAGAAGGAGAACTTATAGTTTCAGATAAAGTTTTTGGAAGAGGTAAAGGAAAAAATGTTTTGCATCATCCATTAAATTCTGTTTTATATCTAGTAAATAATTTAATTAAAAGAGGTAGAAATCTATATGCAGGAGATATTGTTTTAACTGGATCAATTAGTACAACTTGTTGGCCTAAAAGTGGTGATAAAGTTGAAGCTCATATTGAGAAACTAAACTCTGTTTCTATGAATATTTTCTAATTAAGTAATTGAATACTAAAAATTTAAATTCTATTGTATGGTTTGATGGGGAATGGAATGATGGTACAAAGCCAATCATGTCCACTATGAGCCAATCTTACATGCATGGCAGTACTATTTTTGACGGCGCAAGAGCTTATAACGGTTCTATACCTGATCTACATAAACATTGTGAAAGATTGATTAACTCTTCTAAAATATTTGGTTTGAACTTACCAATTAGTAAAGAAGAATTAATTAATTTATGTAAAGAGGGAGTAAACTTATTTGAAAAAGATTCAGAGCTATACATAAGACCAAGTATTTTTTGTGAAGATGGTTTTTTAATTCCTGATGCTCAGTCTAGTAAGTTAGCAATTACAATTTTTAGAGCTCCAATGCCTTCACTCAGTGGTTTCACCGCAATGCTGAGTTCTTATCGAAGACCTCATCCTCTTATGGCTCCTACATTGGCAAAAGCCTCATGTTTATATGCTAATACTTCACTTGCGTTATCTGAAGCAAAAAAAAATGGTTTTGATAATGTGGTTATGAGAGATGGTGAAGAAAATATAGTTGAGTTTGGGAGTGCTAATTTATTTATGGTTAAATCAGATAAAGTTATAACACCGAAATGGAATAAAACTTTTCTCAATGGAATTACAAAGCAAAGAGTAATTTCTTTATTGAAAGATGAGGGCGTAGATGTTTTAGAAACTACTGTTAGCGTGAGTGATTTATTGTCTGCGGATGAAGTATTTAGTACGGGAAATTTTGGTAAAGTTTTGCCTGTTAGAAAGATTGATAAAGTTGAATATGAAATAGGAGCAGTATGTAATACAGCTATTGATTTATATCAAAAATATGCCTCAAAATATAAAGATTAAATTGAAGCATATTTATAATATATATTTAAAAATTTAATTTCATTCCAAGACTTATTGTTCTTCCATAAGATCCAGCAGTATCTGCTCCAGAGTAATTTTGGTCTAACAGATTTTCAACCTTTAATTGAAGTTTACTATTAGGGTCTAAAGCATAATTAATATTACCATGCACAAGAACGTATCCAGCAATGTGTCCTCCTGAGAATGCCCCATCTCTTGCGTTTGAATGATATTCAATAGATGAGTTGAATGACAATTGAGAAATATTTTCAGGAGTATAATTCATAGAAGTTTTTCCTGAATGCTTTTTTCTTCTTGATAAAGACCTGCCATTATTATTAGTAGTTAAGAAATTATAATGTGAATTTATTATTAGCTCATTAGAGTGGATATATTTAATAAAGAATTCTAACCCACTATTTTTTGCACTACCCTGGTTTGAAAATTTATAACCTGGTGCTGGTCCGTAACCTATAAGATTATCGATTTGAGTAGCAAAAAATGTTATATCAGCATTTATATTATTTTTTGATGAATTATATTCTATTCCAATATCTCTACTTCTACTTGTTTCTTCTTTAATAGAAATACTTCCATAAGATCCATAAATTTCATCTAAGGTAGGTGCTCTATAACCAGTGCCATAACTAGAATGAAGTCTAAAACTAGTATTAGGGATTAAATAACTTGCGGCTAATCTATATGTACTCGATAATCCATATAAATCGTGATGATTACTTCTGAAACTTCCGTCTATAAAAAGGTTTTTTATAGTATTATTTGAGTAAGAATAGAAACTTGAAGATGAAGATACTTTAAAATCATATGCATTATATTGATCTTGAGTATCCATATGTGAACGTTCCGTCTCTAAACCAAAAATAAAATTTTCTTTAGAGTTTATTGGAACATTAAATTTTAATTTTGCACTATTTAAATCAGCTATGTACCATCTAAACTTTATATCTTCTTTTAATTGATAACGTCTTGCTTTAGCAGTAGCTACTGATGCTTCCATAGTAAATAACTCGAATTCCTTATCTAAATATAAAGCTGATTGCCAATCTAATAAATTAGCTTGCCTATCTGCGTCAATAAAAGGACCTAATGGCGCATCATCTTCTTCAATTTCAGAAGTAAAAACACGAGACATTAATGAAATTTCTGTAGAATTATTAAGGTCATAATCAAGAACTAAATTAGCACTATCAATATTATAACTATCATTTTCATGATATCCTAAGGATTTTTCTGCTGCAGATATACCTGGCCCCTCTGAATGATTATAATTTAAAGAAAAATATAAATCTTTTACTCTCCCAGATATGCCAGTATCAATATCTTTATCTAATCGACTAGATATTTCTGAATTGAAATATTTTATGTTTTTATCAGTTCCTCTTTGTAAGATAATATTAATTACACCTCCAATAGCCTCTGAGCCATATATAGCGCTTTGTGACCCTCTTAAGACTTCTATTCTTTCCACACCTGTTATTTTTAATCTTTCTAAGTCTACGGAGCCTCTTCCAGTAGAAGAATCAACAATTTTCATTCCGTTAATTAAAACTAAAGAATGATCAGTCTCATTACCTCTTAAAAACGCTCTAGTTAATGATTGAGGTCCTCCACTTTTATAATCTTGATAACCTGAAGTTGAACTTAATATTTGAGAAACATAATTCATACCACTCTGTTCTATTTCTTCTTTATTAATTATTGTAATTGCAGAACCAGTTTCTTTTAGCTTTTTAGGAAAATAATTTCCTGTGACAGTAATTTCCTCGAGAATATTTTTTTCATCTGCTAAAGATATAGAGTATGAAGTAAATAAATTAAAAATAATTAATATAATTATAATATTTTTAGTTGTTTTGATCAAAATAATTTCCAATACAAAATTTCACAAAAAAATTTAATTTTTTGTGTCAATTAACAATTTATTGTTTTGAGATTAAATTGATCTTAAAACAATGGCTTTAGTTGCACCATCACTTTAAATAAAGCTCTATTGAACATCCCCTCTCAATAGTCGACAGCACTTAATTAGGCAGGTCTCCTGGCTTATTGAGTCTTTAATCATCCAACCTTCCCGTATATTTTATAATACAGTGGTAATATGGACTATCTCGTCAAAAACAGTTGCGGGGGCAGCTGAGGCAATTTAAAAAAAATATCTCATTCCCTTTTCACCTAATAATAGGCACCTAATTAATTTTTAACTTATTTTTTCATTATATTTTTGTCAAATTTTTATAGATTTATTTTTATAAATAATCCATGTTTAGATGATGTTAAGAAATATTATAAGATTTGCCATACGAAGAGCAGCCTCTGATCCAAGAGTCAGAGCAAAAGCAAAAGAAACCGCTAGGAAGATGGCTAAAGGAGCAGGTGAAATAGCTAGAGATCCCGAGCCAGCCAAGAAACTTGGCAGATTAGCTGGTAAGATTAAGAAAAAAATTATTAAAAGTTAATTTTGTTTATAGAACTCAGCACCATGTTCCATACAGTTTTCTATGAGTAAAGCTCTATCTTCTCCTGTCCCTCCATACTTTGGATCAGGTAATTTAAAACCCCTAATAAACTTTAATGCTTGTTCTACTGATTTTTTAGATTTTTCATCTTTCATTAAAGCAAATTCATTAGCTGTCCAACAGTCAACTTGAAGTTCATTTCCACTTTGTAATACGATATGACCATATTCATGTAATATAAAAAAATCTATTGCTCCTGGAAAATTCCAATCTATATTAGCTATCCTTTGGGGACAATAATATATTTTTCCATCAGGAGTAGCAGTGGCTACACCCCCTTTAGTCATACCACAATGAGGTATTAATTCAGCTTCAACTTTTTTATCAATTGCATAAGATAAGTTAGTACTAAAAAAAAGCATTAAAAATATAATTATTAGTTTAAACATAAAATATCCATCTAAAGGGTGTATAAAAACGTAATATAGGTAATTAAATATCAATGTAAATGTATTTGGAGTAAATGTGTCAGAAAAAATAATTATTTTTTGGTTTCGTAAAGATTTACGAATAAAAGATAATCTAGCTTTAGAAGAAGCTGGTAAAGAAGCTAATGTATTTCCAATTTATATTAATGATGAAAATGATAATGAGCGTCCTATGGGTGAGGCTAGTAAGGTTTGGCTATATAATTCTCTAAAATCTCTAAACATTAGTTTAGAAAATAATCTTAATTATTTCAAAGGTAATGCTTTTAATATTATAAAAGAGCTTTTAAAAAATAAAAATATTAAAGGTGTCTTTTGGAATCGATGTTACGAACCTTCTTCAATTTTAAGAGATAAAAAAATAAAAAAATATTTATTAGAAAATGATATTGCAGTTAAAACTTTTAATGGATCTTTAATTAGAGAACCTTGGGATATTTTGAAAGATGATAATACTCCTTATAAAGTTTTTACACCCTTTTATAAGAAAGCATACTTAACTTTAGATAATGTAAGACAAGAAAAAGAAGAATTTGTTAATATTACTTATCAGTCAGAGAGTCAATATAGTGATATAGAAGTTTTAAAATTATTATCTAACTTAGAATGGGAAAAGCAAGTAATAAGCAAATGGAATGTAGGAGAAAAAGCAGCGATAAAAAAATTGGATAACTTTTTAAAAAATGGGGTCATGGATTATAAAGAAGGTAGAAATTTTCCGTCTAAAAATAATGTTTCTATGCTATCTCCCCATTTACATTTTGGGGAAATTTCTCCAAAAAGAATATGGATGAATACAAAAAATTTAAAATCAAATAAAAATACTCAACATTTTTTAAGTGAAATTTGTTGGAGAGAATTTTCCTATTACTTACTTTATCACTTTCCAAGCCTTCCTTCAGAAAACTTACAGCCTAAATTTAATTCTTTTCCATGGTGTAATAACGATTTTTTATTAGAAAAGTGGAAAATAGGTGAAACTGGTTATCCTATTATAGATGCTGGTATGAAAGAGTTGTATTCAACAGGTTATATGCATAATAGAGTAAGAATGATAGTTGCTTCATTTTTGGTAAAAAATTTATTAATTCACTGGCATAAAGGTGAAAAATATTTCTGGAATTGCCTTTTTGATGCTGATTTAGCAAATAATTGCGCTGGCTGGCAGTGGGTTGCTGGTTCAGGTACCGATGCAGCTCCATATTTTAGAATTTTTAATCCAGTAACTCAGGGTAAAAAATTTGATCCAGAAGGTTTATATACTAAAAAATATTTGCCTGAATTAAAAAATATGCCTAATGAATATTTGTTCAATCCATGGGAAGCTCCTGCAGTAATTTTAAAAAAGGCAAATGTTAGTTTAGGTAATAATTACCCTAATCCTATAGTGGATATAAAACTTTCTAGAGAAAAAGCTCTTAGTGCTTATGAAAAAATAAAATAGTAAATGATCCATTCTTGAAGTTTAAACGTATGCTAGTTAGGAGATTTTAAATGTTTTTAGAAAATTCTTTGGAAACTACGAGTTTATCAGCTAGATTATCCTGTATAAATTATAAACAGGAAAAGACCTATAAAGTGTTAAAACCGGCTGCTAAAGATCAAGAATTAACAGTTTTATTAAATTTAATAGCTACTAAAAAAGATAAAACTGCCTTTAGTAGTCTTTTTAAACTGGTTGGACCTCGTATTAAAGGATATTTAATGAAACTTGGGTCAAACGATATTGTTGCAGAAGATCTTTTACAGGAAGTAATGTTATCTGTCTGGAGAAAGGCAGAGACTTTTGATAGAAATAAAGCGGCAGTTAGTACCTGGTTGTTTACTATTGCACGTAATAAACGAATTGATATGCTTAGAAAAGAAATCAGACCTCAGCTAGATCCTAATGATCCAATGCTTACTCCTAATCAGGAAGAAGCGGCTGATAACGTTTATGGCTCCAAACAGGAGTCAATAAAGATTACTGATGCTATTAAAATGCTTCCTGATGAACAGTCAAAATTAATTAAAATGACTTATTATGAAGATAAGTCGCACTCTATTATTGCTAAGGAACTTAAAATGCCTTTAGGTACTGTTAAGTCCAGAATAAGATTAGCATCATCGCGTTTAAAGAAACTACTTGAAGGAACTATTCATGATTAATCACCATTTATCTTCTGAAATTTTAATTTCATATGCTGCAGGCAATACATCACCCTCTGAAAGTTTAATTGTAGCTTCTCATCTAAGTTATTGTGGCAAGTGTAGAAAAGAACTTGAATTTTATGAGAAACTAGGGGGAGAATTGCTTGAAGATGCTGGGCCTGTTGATATTAATACTTCATCTATTGATAATGTGCTTTCAAAAATTGATATAGATGAGAGTAGAGAAAAGGCAGTTGAGCCACCAATTATGAATAGTATTTTCAAAGATATTCCTTCTGTTTTAAGTAATTATTTACCTGAGGGTAAGAACCTTACTGATAAATGGAACAAAGGTTTGGGTGGTATAAAGTATTTCGACATTGACTTAGGTAACTCTAAACAGAATACTCGTGCTAGAATGTTATCCATTCCTCCTGGGAAAAAACTTCCACATCATGGTCATGAAGGTCAGGAACTAACTTTAGTAATTCAGGGAGGTTTTTCTGATGAGAATGGTAGTTATGACTCTGGTGATGTTGCTATAGAAGATGAAAATAATATTCATACTCCTATTTCTGATCCAAAAGAAGGTTGTGTCTGTTTAGTTGTTTACGAAGGTAATCTTAAATTTAAAGGCATATTTGGACCAATTTTGAATTTCTTAAAGATATAGTATGTATAATTCTTGCTGGATAACAGGAGCATCTAGCGGTATCGGGAAACATACAGCACTTTATTTTGCTAAAAAAGGTTTTAATGTATTTGCAAGCGCTAGATCTTCGAAAGATTTAGAAAATTTAGTAATTGAAAACGATACTTTGTCACAAAAAGGAAGGATTATAGCTGTTCCTTTAGACGTGACAGTTCCTGAAGAAATTTCAAAATGTATAGAATTTATCAAAAATAATGTAGAAAGCTTGGATTTTGTCATACTTAATGCTGGCACTTATTTAAAGGAAAATTCTAAATTTGCAACTATCAAATCTACCAAATGTATGATTGATTTAAATTATACTGCAGTTTTTAATCATATTATTTTATTGCAATCCTTTATTGATATTTTAAATATTAAGCAAATAGCTGTAGTTTCCTCTATGGCTGCATGGAGAGGTATGCCAATGTCTGCAGCCTATTCTTCCTCTAAAGCAGCAATTAAGACTGCTATAGAAAGTTTTGAAATTGATTATAGTGATACTGGAGTAAGCTTCAGAATCTTTTACCCTGGATTTGTAAAAACACCATTAACAGATAAAAATGACTTTAAAATGCCTTTTCTAATGAATGCTGATAAAGCGGCTGAAATACTATATAAAAAGTTATTATTCTCTAAAAAATTTGAAATAAGTTTTCCATTTAGTTTTGCTTTAATTATGCGTTTTATTACTATGTTGCCGTGGCCTTTGTACAAGAAAATTATGTTAAAAAAGGTGCGTAAATAACTTATTTCTAATTTTTTTTATAAAATAGGATTACGGTACCAAGTTTAAAACCAAATTTTTTCATTTTTGCTTTATTTATTATAATATTATTATCTTGAAGATACATCCAATCATCAAATTTCACTCTTGTTTTATTTCCAAATAATGACAATTCAAAGGTATATTTCCAATGAAAGGTATTCCCCGCGGTATATCCTACTGCCTCTCCTATTACGTTATCCGTGGTGCCAACATAGCAATTACTACTCTTTTTTAACAATTCCCAATTTCTATTTTCCTTGACACCATCATCATATAAAAAATCCTCTTTAATTTTCAAGATTTTAAGTTTGTCATCCCATTTTCCAGTTATCTTACAGCTAAACCTTTTTCTTATAATACCAAATGGATCTTCGAATAAACCCCAAGCAAAAATTTCTCCAGAAAAAAAGTTCTCTAGAATAAATTTGGGTTTATTATTTTTATATCTATTAATTGACATGCTATCTTTACGTTTATTTTAATTTAAATGGATTTAATTTTTTATTTTTTTAGAGTGATTTGATGAACATTAGTTGAACCCGATAAAAAACCAGCTTCACAATAAGCAAGATAATATTCCCACATATTTTTAAATTTAAGATCAAATATTTTTTCCTTAGATATAACATTCCAGTTATTTAGAAAATTTTCCCTCCAAATTGAGAGTGTGTTTGCATAGTCTTTTCCAAATGTTTTTTCTACATTCATATTTAAACCATATTCTGTCGTTACTCTTTGAAGAGCATTAATAGACGGTAAAAATCCCCCAGGAAATATATACTTCTGAATAAAATCAGCATTATATTTGTATGAAGAGTAAAGGTCATCTTTGATACTAATTAATTGCAAACCAATTATTCCTTCATCTTTAATATTATCACTTAGCTTTTTAAAAAATATAGGCCAGTACTTCTTTCCAACCGCTTCAAACATTTCAATTGATATAATTTTATCGTATTTTTTATTAATTTCTCTATAGTCAGATATTTGAATATCTATTAAATCATTTAAACCTTCTTTTTGAATTCTTTTTTTTGCGTATTCTGCTTGTTCTTTAGATAGTGTTATGCAAGTAATTTTACTTTTATACTTTTTAGCAGCAAATTCTGCAAATCCTCCCCAACCACAGCCTATTTCAAGTATATGATCGTCTGATTTTATTTGAGTCATTTTACACAAGTTGTTATATTTTTTATTTTGCGCTGTAAATAATTCATCTTCTTCACTTTCAAATAATGCTGAAGAATAAGTCATCGATGTATCTAACCATTTTGAATAAAATTCATTTCCAAGGTCATAATGATAAGAAATATTTTTCTTACTTCCAGAAATAGAATTAGGTTTAAGTACGTGTTTAAGATTATTCCATAAATTATATATTTTTTTTCCATAAATAATTTTTTTATTATGATTTCTATTTAGAGAAAAAAGTAAAATTACTTTTGAAATATCAGGACTTGAAATTTCATTGTGTATATAAGCTTCAGAAAAACCAATAGCTCCAAATTTTATAATTCTGTTAAACAAATTTTTAGAATGTATATTTAAATATGCTATTAAGTTTGAGTCTTTATCACCAATATAAAGTACATCTTTATCTGGCAGTGTTATCACCAATAAACCATTTTTAATAATAAATAATTTAGTAATAATATTTTTATTAATTATTTCTATCATCTTTCACATTATCTTTTATAAGAGTTTTGCTAAATGATATTATATCTTTACTTGGATTTGGTCTATTAAAGAATTTTATACCTTTAATCCAGAGATATAAGGCTTGAAGATGTATAGAATAAATAACTTTTATTGTCATCAATGGATATACAAAAAAACATAGTAATAAATTTTTATCGTTAAGTTCTGATTGTTCTCCATAAAAAATTGCATTAAGCAAATTAGTTTTATCTTTTTTATAATATTTAATTTCAATTTTTATAGATTTATTTAAAATTTTGGTGTTGAATTCATATTCACCTTCTATTTGGAAGAACGGAGAAACATGAAATACTTTTTTTACTTTTTCATTTAAATTGCTGTATCTAGTTACATAGCTATGTCTATCCCCAAATGTATTGTGAACTTCATATATTATAGCTTTAATATTATTTTTCTTATCGATACAAAAATATGTGGTAAGTGGATTAAAAACATAACCAAGTATTCGAGGATAACATAAAATATATATTCTATCTTCTTTATCATAAAGGTTTTTATTTGTTAAAATAGCTTTTGCCCAAAAAAAAGGGTTATTATAGGGTTTTTCAGTGTGATCTTTGAAAAAAAAACTAAATAAATTAAATTTGTTTATAGAAAAAAATATCGTATTTTTTTCTAAATTTTTTAGTTCTTCTAGATTAATTAATAAAGAAAAAATTCTATATTTGAATTTATGTATCTTAGGATAGAATCTATAGTGACTTACAAAACCCTTATAAATATAATAGTTTTTTAATAAGCCCATAGAATTTTGCCTTTAATTTATTATACAGAGTATATTTTTTCTTTAATAGCCTTATTATCTGAAAACCATGGACTATTACAGCCTAGTTTTTTTGCAATATCTATGCCTGAATTGATTCCATCTTCATGGAAGCCATATTTTGTCCATGCTCCTGCATACCATATATTGTCTCGTCCTTGAATATTTTCTAGTTTAGATTGACCCTTTAAGGCATTTTCATCAAGAATTGGATGTTCATACATTACTTCTCTAAAAATTAGATTTTTATCGATGCTACCCTCTTCAGGGTTTAAAGTAACAAACAGAGGATATTTTTTATCAATATTTTGTAATAAATTCATCCAATAAGTAACTTGAATGGGTTTTTCATCTATTATTTTATGTGATTCTAAAGAGCTCGTATAATTCCAAGATGACCATAATGACTTATTTTTAGGCATAAATTGTTTTGAAGTATGTAATACAATTTTATTTTTTGAAAATTTAAAATAATTTAATATTTTATATATTTCTTTATCAACGCCTTTGATAAGCTTTGATGATTGATCTGCATGACATGCCATAATTACTTTATCGTACTTTATTTCTTTATCTTTAAATTTAATAATTACAGAATTATTTTTAGGCGTTATAGTTTCAATACAACTATTTATTTCATAATTAAAATTAGATTTTTTTATAATATTGTTAATATATTGTTGGCTTCCATTTTTTACTGTTTTCCATTTAGGTCTATTTTTTATATTTAATAATCCATGATGATAGAAAAAATATAAAAAAGTTTTAGTAGGAAATAGCAGGGCATTTTTATTAGAACAAGACCAAATTGCTGAGGCAATGGGAATTATATATCTGTTTATAAAATAGGATGAAAAATTATTATATTTTAGCCAATCGCCAATAACACTATTATTATCACTACTGTTTTTAATATAGTTTGTAGCAATTTTCTTAAATCTAAAAACATCATATATTAACCTCCATTGATTTAAATTAATCACATTTTTCTTTTGACCAAAAATTCCACCTAAACCTGAACCGGAGTATTCATATAAACCATTATTTAGAGATATTGATAAAGACATATCGCTATCGATACTTTCTACATCTAAAGTGTCAAAAAACTTTGTTAAATTCGGATAATTTTTATTGTTATAAACTATAAAACCTGTATCTACCTTTATAGGAACTTTTTCAGAGTTATTTCTACTATAATTTATATTAATAGTATTTGAATGTCCTCCTAATTTATCCGCTTTTTCATATAGAGTAACTTGGTGTGTTTTTGATAAAATCCATGCAGCAGATAAACCAGCAATACCAGAACCTACAATAGCTATATTTTTTGAGGAATTAACTTTATTATTTCGTAAGCTCTCATTTTTTGTAGGAATGTATGTATCCATTTAATATCTTTCCAAAATTAATAATTGTTTTTTATAGATACTCTCTATTAATAGTATTAGATTGTAATAAAAAATTTTAAACATTTTATTTTAACTTTTTTGATTGAATATGATAAATCCGAATTTTACAGAATATAAGAACTTACATATAAAAATTTTACTTAGCTTGCTAGTCTTTATTTGTTTTTTTTCATCCCTTAACACTATTCCTCCTTTAGATAGGGATGAATCAAGATATATTCAAGCTACAGTTCAAATGATGGAGTCAAAAGACTTCATAAATATTAAGTTTTTAGATGCTCCTCGTTTAAAAAAGCCTCCAGGTATTTATTGGATGCAGGCTCTATCTGCAACTATAGTTAAAAATATTTTATTTTTAGAAAAAGCACCTTTATGGTCCTTTAGGTTGCCTTCTGCAATAGCGGCTAGTATTTCTGTATGGTTAACATTTTTATTAGGCAAACTTTTGTTTGGTAGAACTCAAGGTTTTATTGCAGCACTTTTATTGTTAAGTTCACCTCTAGTATTTATTGAATCGCACATAGCAAAAACAGATTCGGTACTTATGGCATGTGTTTTATTTATTATTTATATTTTTGCAAAAATTATATTTGATTCTAAATTTAAAGATAATTACTACTCAAAATATTTAATCCTTTTTGCATGGTTAGTCATGGGATTTGCTTTTCTTATTAAAGGCCCACTTATAATTTTATTTATATTTTTTATGACAATATTTTTTAGGATATTTAGCGGTGTTAACTTTTTTAAAGATTGCAGAATTATTACTGGCTTAATTATATTTTTACTAATTTCACTACCATGGTTTATAATTATCAACTTAGGAGCTAATAGTGAAATATTCGTGAATTCTGTCAAAAAAGATATGTTATTAAAATTGGTAAGTGTTCAAGAATCTCATGGCGCACCTCCAGGAACTTATTTTATTTCTTCAATAGTATCTGCCTGGCCAATATTCTTATTTATTATACCAACGATCATCTGGTCTTATAAAAATAAACATAATAAAGCGATAATTTTCTTATTATCTTCAATATTACCTGCATGGGTTAGTTTTGAATTAATTCCCACTAAATTATTACATTATATTCTGCCTCTTTTACCTAGTCTTGCAATATTAACGTCAGCAATGCTTATATTTAATTTTAAAAGTAGCAGTATTTTATTATCCCTAGATAAACTTTATTTAAAACTTATTTCAATATTACCGGCTTTAGGCGGAATAGTAATATCTATAGGTGTTTTATATTTAGCAAAATTATTTGGAGAAGGTTTTACTATATCTGTATTAATTATTGCTCTTGTATATTTTTTAGGTTCTATATTTAGTGGTTATTATTTATTTGTAAGAAATTATATCAATGCTTTATTATTAGTTATTTTTACAAATTTAATAGCTTTAAATATAATTTTTATCTATCTGCCTCATCAATTAAGCAAAATTTGGGTTACTGAAAAAATATATGAGAAAATTCAAGAAAAAAATATAGATACTTCCTTTGCACTATTAGGTTATTCTGAACCTTCTTTAATATATAGGTTAGGGTCAAATACTAAAATTTTAACAAGTAATGAAGAAGCAATTACATTTTTTTTAAAACATAGTTTTAAATATTTAATTATTGAAGATAGTTACTTAGAAGAATTTAAAATTATGGCAGAACAAAACCTACTCTCAATAAAATTATTAGATAAAAAAATTACAGGCTTTAATTATTCTAATGGTAAATTCATAAACATTAGTATTATTCATATAATATAAATTTTTTTTATAATTACCTTTCTAAAAAAGTAATAATTATTTATATTATTATTCTTACAGTTTGTTTTTATATTATTTAAATGGAGATGGAAATGTTACCAGAGTTATCACCTAAAGTTGTAGATCTATTAGAAAGAGTAAGTAAATTTATGGATGAGAATATTTATCCAAACGAAGAGAAAATTGCAGCAGAGATTGCTGAAGGCGATAGATGGCAACCATCACAAATACTAGAAGGTATTAAAGCAAAAGCTAAATCTGAAGGTTTATGGAATTTATTTTTGCCAGAGAGTGATCGTGGAGCTGGTTTAACAAATTATGAATATGGGCATTTATGTGAGTTGATGGGAAGAACTCAATTTGGGCCAGAGGCATTTAATTGTTCTGCTCCTGATACAGGTAATATGGAAACTTTAGAGAGGTATGCATCTGAAGAAGTAAGAGATGAATGGATGACTCCATTATTAGAAGGTAAAATACGTTCTGCATTTGCAATGACTGAGCCGGCAGTGGCCTCATCAGATGCCACAAATATAGAATCATCAATAGTTAGAGATGGTGATGAATATGTAATTAATGGAAGGAAGTGGTGGACTTCAGGAGCTAATGATCCAAGATGTAAAGTTTTTATATTTATGGGAAAATCAGATCCAAAGAATCCAGATCGTCATAAACAACAGTCTATGATTGTGGTTCCTGCAGATACAAAAGGTGTAAAAGTATTGCGTCATTTACCAGTTTTTGGTTTTGACGATGCACCTCATGGTCATGCTGAAGTTTTATTTGAAAATGTTAGAGTGCCTGCAAAAAATATATTATTAGGAGAAGGAAGAGGTTTTGAGATAGCGCAAGGACGTCTTGGGCCTGGCAGAATTCATCATTGTATGAGACTAATTGGTGTAGCTGAGGTAGCATTAGAAAAAATGTGTAAAAGAACAAAAGAAAGAGTAGCATTTGGGAAGCCAGTGGCAGAGCAATCAGTAACTCAAGAAAGGATTGCCGAATCAAGAATAATGATAGATCAATGTAGATTATTGACTTTATATGCTGCACATAAAATGGATGTTCATGGAAATAAAGAGGCTCGTAAAGAGATAGCTATGATTAAAGTATCTGCTCCTAATATGGCATGTACAATTATAGATTGGGCAATTCAAGCTCATGGAGCTGGTGGAGTTTCTAATGATTTTGGTTTGTCTAAAATGTATGCTCAATCTAGAACTTTAAGATTAGCAGATGGTCCAGATGAGGTTCATCGCAATCAAATAGCTAGATTAGAACTTAAAAGGCATAATTAATAGGACTTAATTTATGAAAAATAAATATGTTCTAAATTTAGAGGATATACCTGTTAAGCAAGCTCATAAGTTTAATATAAACAAATTAAACGAGTTCTTAGCAGGTAAATTAGAGGATTTTCATGAAATAAGTAAGGTTGGTCAGTTTAATGCTGGTCAGTCTAATCCTACATTTGTAATAGAAGATTCAAATCATAAAAGATATGTTCTTCGAAAAAAACCTCCAGGAAAATTATTACCTTCTGCACATGCAGTAGATAGAGAGTACAAGGTACAAAAAGCCTTATTTAATACTGATGTACCAGTAGCTAAAATGTATCTTTATTGTGATAACCAAGATATTATTGGAACAGAATTTTACATCATGGAGTATTTAGAAGGAAGAGTATTTGAGGATACTACGTTACCTGGGCACTCTCCAAAAGATAGAAGTTTGATATACAATAGTATGAATGAAACATTAGCTGCTTTACATAAGGTCAAACCTGAAGACGTTGGCTTAGAAAATTTTGGAAGACCTGGAAGCTATTTTTTAAGACAATTAAAAAGATGGTCACAGCAATGGGAGATATCTAAGCAACAGGATATTCCAGAAATGCCGTTATTAATAGAATGGTTATCAAATAATATTCCTGAAAGTGATGAAACAACAATTGTTCACGGTGATTATAGGTTAGGTAACTTAATTTATGACCTAAATGAGCCTAAAGTTATTGCTGTATTAGATTGGGAATTATCTACTTTAGGTCATCCTCTTGCAGATTTGGGATATAATTTAATGCTTCATGAAGAAGATTCAGACGTTCGTTCAGGTTTTAGTTTAAAGAATTTGGATTTAGTAAAATTAGGTATACCAACCAAGGATTACTTAGTGGAAAAATACTGTGAAATGGTTAAGAGAGATATTATAAATCCGAATTTTTATATAGTTTTTTCAATGTTTAGAAATGTAGCTATTTTAGAAGGAGTTCTAGCTAGGGGTAGAGCAGGAAATGCTTCTTCTTCTTTAGCTGAAGAAAAAGGAGCTATGTCAAAGCCCATTGCAAAAATAGCATGGGATTTAGTGCAAAATAGTAAACTAGATTAGTTATTTCTATATCTAAGGTTTTCTCTAGATAAATCAGATATTTTATTGCATCCCATAAGTTTCATATCACGTTCTATTTCATTTCTGAAGTTACCTAGAGCTTTCTCAACCGCAGGTTGGCCTCCACCTCCTAAAGCATAAAGATAGTATTTTCCTCCAGAACAACATTTTGCACCAACTGATAAAGCCTTTAATACATGAGTACCTCTTTGAATTCCGCCGTCACAAATAACATCAAGTTTATCACCTACTGCATCCACAATTTCAGCTAATTGATCAAAAGGACTTCTAGACCCATCTAATTGTCTTCCACCATGATTAGATACCATAATAGCAGTAGCTCCAATATCTACAGCTTTTTTTGCATCTTCTACGCTCATAATTCCCTTTAAACAAAAATGCTTTCCCCATTTTTTATTTATTTCTTCTGCATCTTTCCAGTTCATAGTTTGGTCTAACATATTTGTAAAATAATCACCTACAGAAATAGCTATATTTGTTCCTGCATTAACAAATTTAGATAATTGAGGTAAATCAAATTTTTCATGAGTAAAATAATTTATTGCCCACATAGGATGACTAGCAAAACTAAATAAACTTTTAAGTGTCAACCTTGGCGGGCTTGTAAATCCTGTATGCAAATCTCTTTCTCTATTTCCACCAGTTATGGTATCAACCGTTAGAGCAATTGCCTCATAATTTGCTTCTTTACACAAATCTATCATATGATTATTTAGTCCTTTGTCTTTATGATAGTATAATTGAAAGAGTTTAGGAGAAGATATTTCCTTACTCATTCTCATTATATCAACTGTACCTAATGACGATAAGCCTGACATAGTTCCAAATTTTTCAGCTGCCCGTGCAACAGCTAATTCGCCTTCATGGTGAAAGAGTCTCTGTAATGCAGTAGGTGAGCAAAATAAGGGCATGTCTAGTTTTTGTCCCATAACTGTTACAGACATATCTATATCTTTAACGCCTGCTAATACATTAGGAACTAAATCACACTCTTCATATGCTGCAGTATTTCTATTTTTTGTAATTTCATCATCTGCTCCACCATCGATATAATGAAATATTGGACCAGGTAGTTTGCTTTTTGCCAATTTTCTAAAATCTTGAGTGTTATGACAGTCTTTAATTCTTTTAAAAATCATTTTTAATTTGTACCTTTATTTCAATTTAATATTACATAATATAATTTATGTAAATTACTAATATAAAAATATAGAATCTTTATTTTGGAGCCATTCTTAGAGAACCATCTAATCTAATAGTTTCTCCATTTAACATTTCATTTTCAAAAATATGTTTTACTAATGCAGCATATTCTTTTGGATGTCCTAAACGATGTGGATGCAATGTAGAAGCTATAAGAGATTCTTTTGCTTCTTCTGGGAGTCCTGCTAGAAGTGGTGTCTCAAAAAGCCCAGGAGCTATTGTGTTTACTCTTATGGTCTGACGCGCTAATTCTCTAGCTATTGGTAATGTCATACCTATGATTCCTCCTTTTGAAGCAGAATAAGCTGCTTGCCCAATCTGTCCATCATAAGCTGCGATTGACGCTGTATTTATAATTACTCCTCTACTTTCATTATTATTAGTTTTATTATATTGCATAACATTTGCTGCAGCTTTTAATGTATTGAATGTTCCTATTAAATTAACATTAATTATTTTAGTAAATAGATTAAGAGGACAAGTACCCTCTTTATTTAAAACTTTACTAGGACTTCCAATGCCTGCACAGTTTACAGCTAAATTTATGGAGCCAGTATTTTTTACTATTTCCGAAAAGTTTTCTGAAACTAAATTTTCATCAGTTATATCTATATTTATATAATTACAATTAGAGCCTAATTCCTCTGCCTTTTTAATACCTAAGTCATTCTGTATATCTATAATAGTAACTCTTCCTCCATTATTAATAATCATGTCAGCTGTTGCACCTCCTAGACCACTTGCTCCTCCAGTAATAACAGCATTACAATTTCTTAATTCCATAATATTTCCTTTCTAAATTTAAGAAGAAAATTGCTCATTAATAAACTTTTCTTCAAGACTACTTTCAGTATCAAATAATAGTTTAAATGATAATTTCTTCGATAGTTTTATATTAACTGATTTTACATTTCTAACTTCTAGATTTCCAGCTGTTGCACTTACACCTCTAATTTTTGGTTCTTTAACAGTGAAATCAACTGTAGAAGTTTTTGGTAATAATGCTCCTCTCCATCTTCTTGGCCTAAAAGCGCATATCGAAGTCAAAGATAATAATTTTGAATTTATAGGTAAAATAGGACCATTTGCAGATAAATTATACGCAGTACTTCCAGCTGGAGTGGCTACCATAACACCATCACAAACTAATTCATTTAGTCGTTTTTTATTATTAACATTAATCATTACTTTTGCAGTCATTCTAGATTGTCTTAATAATGACACTTCATTAATTGCTATTCCTTTATATTTTTTTTCATCTATATCTATGGCTTCCATTACTAAAGGAGAAATTTTAGTACGAACAGCATTGTTAATTCTTTCTATAAGGTTTTGTTTTGAATATGTATTCATTAAAAAGCCAATAGTTCCTCTATTCATTCCATATATTGGGATTTTTTTAATGCCATAAGTCTCTATTACGCTAAGTAGAAGGCCATCTCCACCTAAAGCCACAATAACATCTGCTTTATCAACATCATTATTACTATATATTTTGGATAATTCTTTTAATGCTTTTTGAGCTTCTTTTGAATTTGAAGCAATAAAAGCTACTTTATTAAATTTCATTTTAAATAAACCGTTTATTTATTTTAATTAAAAAAGATATCTGAAAGTTAACACTTAATAAAATAAGTTTAAAGATAAATTTATCCGCCTGTTACACTCATATGTCTTTTGACAGCTGGACCTGAAGCTCGACGGCTAATTTCAAAATCATGACCTTTAGGCTTCCTAGAAATTGCTTCTCTGATAGCATCTTCCAACTCTATTCCTGTTTTACCCATTTGTAATTCTTTTCTTAAATTAGCTGAGTCATCTTGCCCAAGGCACATATAAAGCATTCCTGTACAGGTAAGTCTGACTCGATTACAGGATTCACAAAAATTATGTGTGAGAGGGGTAATAAATCCCAGTCTTCCTCCTGTTTCTTCAACTTTAACATATCTTGCAGGGCCACCAGTTTTATACTCACTTTCTGTTAGTGTGTATTTTTGTCTTAATTTAGCTCTAACCATAGACAATGGTAAATATTGATCAGTTCTATCTTCTGTAATTTCTCCCATAGGCATTGTTTCTATTATAGTAAAATCATGTCCTTCATTATGTGCCCATTCTATCATGCTTTGTAATTCATTTTCATTAACACCTTTTAATGCTACAGCATTTATTTTGCATTTTAAACCTGCTTTCTTTGCAGACTTTAGACCAACTAATACCTTTTCTAAATCACCCCATCTTGTAATCTTTTTGAAAAGCTCTGGGTTTAATGTGTCAATAGAAACATTTACTCTTCTTACTCCATAATCATATAATTGATCAGAAAACCTAGATAATTGACTTCCATTAGTAGTTAAAGTCAGTTCTTCTAGCCCTGATCCAATTTTAGAGCCAAGAGATTTAATTAGTGTTAACACATTCTTTCTGACTAATGGCTCTCCTCCTGTAAGTCTAATTTTTTTAGTACCTAGGTTTATAAATGAAGTACATAGAGTTTCAATTTCTTCAAGTGACAAGACGTCAGCTTTTGGAAGAAAAGTCATATTTTCTGCCATACAATAAACACATCTAAAATCACATCTATCAGTTAGGGATACTCTTAAGTAAGAAATAGCTCTACCAAATGGATCTATTAAAGAGTTTATATTATTATTAAATTTTTCCACTGTTTTATCTAACATTAAAATTCCAAACACAAATCCTTTATATGGTTATATACCACTGTATATAATGGAGCAAGAATTTCTTTCAATATAAATTTTTATTATGTATAAAGATTTGCAATTATATTTGTCTGAAGCTAGATATAGTAAACTACTTGTAAATATTGTGGAAGTTGCAAAAGAATATTTTCAAGAAGGAGTAAGTGAATTTCCATCAGGAGATTTAACAGAAATCTATAAAGTTATTAACAAAAATAAAATATAGGTTATATATTACCTATTTATCTAAAAGGAAAGTAGTATTGACTGAAAATAACAGAATTTCTAGCATCAAAAGCACTGATGATAAGCAGTGGGAAGATATTAGATCCGGTGTAATAACATTATGTAGTAATTTTCCTGGCGAATATTGGAGAGGCTTAGATAATAAAAGAGAGTATCCAGAAGAATTTGTAAAAGCTTTAACTAATGCTGGTTATTTAGCTTGCTTAATACCGGAAGAATATGGAGGATCAGGTCTTCCTATTCAAGCAGCATGTATTATTCTTGAAGAAATACAAAGATCGGGGGGGAATGGCGCTGCTTGTCATGCACAGATGTATATTATGGGGGCATTACTTAGACACGGATCTAAAGAACAAAAAGATAAATATTTGCCTAAAATATCCTCTGGTGAATTACGTTTACAAGCATTTGGAGTAACCGAACCTGATGCTGGTACTGACACGCTATCTATTAGAACTAAAGCTGAAAAAACAAAAAATGGTTATATTATTAATGGACAGAAAGTTTGGACAAGTAGAGCTGAGTATTCGGATTTAATGTTACTTTTAGCTAGGACTTCCACTAACAAAACCATGAAAAGAACTGAAGGTTTATCTTTATTTATTTTAGATATGCAGAAAGCAAAACATAATGGCCTAACTATTAAACCTATAAAAACAATGATTAATCATGCAACTACAGAGGTGTTTTTTGATGATTTAGAAATACCTTTTGATAGTTTAATAGGGTCAGAAGGACAAGGTTTTAAATATATATTAGATGGAATGAATGCTGAACGTATCTTAATTGCTGCAGAATGTATTGGAGATGCAAAATTTTTCTTAGATAAATCTACAGAATATGCATCTACTAGAGAGGTATTTGGAAGACCTATTGGACAGAATCAAGGTATTCAATTTCCAATAGCTCGAGCATATGCTGAAATGGAAGCAGCTGCATTAATGGTTGATAGAGCGGCAAAATTATTTGATAATGGTATTTCCTGTGGTGCTGAGGCTAATATAGCAAAACTATTATCTTCAGAGGCTTCCTGGAAAGCTGCAGAATCTGCTATGCAGACATTTGGAGGTTATGGTTTTGCAGAAGATTATGATATAGAGAGAAAATATAGAGAAACAAGACTTTATCAAACGGCTCCTATATCTACAAATTTAATTTTAGCATTTATAGCGCAAAATGTACTAGGACTTACTAAATCTTATTAGGAGAAAATATTAAAGATGTTAGAGGGAATATTAGTAGTATCATTAGAGCAAGCAGTAGCTGCGCCATTATGTTCTTTAAGACTCGCAGAGGCTGGAGCAAGAGTAATAAAAATAGAGAGATCTGAGGGAGATTTTGCTAGATATTATGATAAAGACGTAAAAGGTAATAGTGCTTATTTTGTTTGGTTAAATAGAGGTAAAGAATCTTTAGTCATTGATATAAAAAACTCCAAAGATGTGGCATTACTTAAAAAAATAATTTCTTCTGCTGATATATATATTCAGAATTTAGCTCCTGGAGCTGCGGAAAGAGCCGGATTAGGTTCAAAAGATATGAGGGCTTCAAATAAAAAATTAATTACATGTGATATTTCTGGATATGGTCAAAGCGGGCCTTATAGGGATATGAAGGCATATGATTTATTAGTTCAAGCTGAAACAGGTTTATGCAGTGTTACAGGAACTGCTGAGGAAGAAGGAAGAGTAGGAGTCTCAGTATGTGATGTTGCATGCGGAATGAACGCACATTCTTCAATTTTACAAGCTTTATATCATAGAGAAAAGACAGGAAAAGGTAGCGCAATAGAAGTTTCGTTATTTGATGGTATGGCAGATTGGATGAATGTTCCATATCTTCAGACTGTATACGGAAGTAGGTCTGTTAAAAGAGTTGGTTTATCTCATCCTTCTATTGCCCCTTATGGAGCATATGTTTCTAAATGTGGAAAAAAAATTTTAATATCGATACAGAATGAGAGAGAGTGGATACAGTTATGTTCTTCTGTATTAATGCTTCAGGATTTATCGAAAGATGAAAGATTTAACACACCTACTAATAGAGTAAAAAACAGAATTGCACTTGATAAAATCATTTCAAATGAATTTATTAAATATAACAAAGATTTATTATTAGAACGATTGAGAAGAGGAAAGATTGCTTGTGGAGTATTAAATTCTATTAATGATCTAGAAAATCATCCTCAATTAAGAAAAGTAAAATGTATCATTGGAGATGAAGAGGTGGAACTAATTGCTGCACCCTCAATAATTGAAGGTGAAGAAAATAAGATCAGTAAAATTCCTAATATAGGAGAAAATTCTATTAATATAAGGAAAGAATTTAATGAATAGTAGTGAGGATATGAAGTCTTGGATAGGTAAATCTATTAAAAATGAGGATTATATTAGTGATTTTCCAGTAAGAGCAATGTCTTCAGTATTTGATTATGAGAATGAAAATTTTATTGAAGTTCCATACGGTTGGCATTGGTTGTATTTTTTGAATTTACCATTACAAAAGAATTTAGGACCTGATGGACATGAAAAAAGAATAGGTTTTATGCCTCCAATAGAGTTACCTATTAGAATGTATGCCGGAGGCGAAATAAATTATTTTAAACCAATATTAATTGGTGAAAAATTAAAAAAAACTTCAAGTATTATTTCTATTGAAAATAAAGAAGGTTCAACAGGTAATCTAATTTTTTTAAAAATTAAGCATGAAATTGCTAACAAAAAAGAAATTTTAATAAATGAAATTCAAAATCTTGTATATAGAGAAGATAAAAAGTCTCAAAAAACTAAATCTGCTATTGGCATTAATGCTCCTAAGAATTTTGATTATGAAAAATCATGGCAAACTACTCCAGAAATGCTTTTCAGGTATTCAGCATTAACACATAATGTCCATAAAATACATTATGACTTTCCATATGCCACAGGTGTAGAAGGCTATCCACAAATAGTTGTTCATGGACCTTTAATGGCAACTTTCTTATTAGATTTGATAAGTAATATATTAACATATAAGCAAAAACTTATTAAGTTTACCTTTAGGTTAAAAAGCCCTGTTTTTGTTGGAGGCACTATTTTTGCTCAAGCTATTAAAACTAAGAATGGATTAGACCTATGGATTAAAGATCAAAATGGTTATCAATCTTTAACTGCAGAAGCAGTAATTATTAACTAATCTTGCATATTAAATATAGAATCTAAATTTTTATGAGTATTAATAACAACATTTTTTAAACTTAACGACATTTCTAAAATAGTATTTACGTAAAAGTATGAAGTTTCAATTTTATCATTTAAAAATTTATCTTCTTCATTATTTTTTAGTATATTATATGCTTTAATTGCGCTTCTAGCCATAATCCACCCACCAAATATATTTCCACACATATCTAAAAATGGAGTGGCACCAGATGCTGCATTTCTTTTACTATTTTTCCACATATTAAGAAGTTCATCAGAAGTATTTTCAAGTAAATCAATAGAAAAAATAACTTTATTTCCAATTTCTACTAATTTATCTTCTTTTGTTTCTATGCATTCTTTTGCATCTTTTCTCATATTAGATAAAAATCTTTTAAATACATTTCCATTATCCAGAGAAAGCTTCCTCCTTAATAAATCAAGAGCTTGAATTCCATTTGTACCTTCATATATAGGAAGTATTCTTGCATCTCTGTAATGTTGAGCTGCTCCTGTTTCTTCAATAAAACCCATTCCTCCATGAACTTGAACACCAGTAGAAGCTATTAATACCCCCTGATCTGTGCACCATGCTTTAACTATAGGCGTTAATAGGTCTAAATTTTCTTGAGCTATAATTTTATCTTCGGAAGATAATGCATTTTTTGATAAATCTAACTCATTTGCAGTAAATAATGATAATGCACGCATAGCTTCTATTCTAGATTTCATATCCATTAGCATTCTTTGTACATCTGGATGATCTATGATTGCTACGGTTCCATCTCTCGTTCCATCTATAGAATTACCTTGTTGACGAGATTGAGAAAAATTATACGCTTGTTGAAAAGCGCGTTCAGCAATAGAAACTCCTTGAACACCTACATTAAGCCTTGCATTATTCATCATTGTAAACATCGCTTTAAGGCCTCCGTGTTTTTCTCCAATTAATTCTGCGTCAGCTCCTTCATTATCACCATAAGCTAATACGCACGTAGGACTAGCATTTGTTCCAAGTTTGTGCTCGATAGAGACAACCCTTACATCATTTTTTTCTAATGTTTTACCTTCTTTATTTACTATGTTTTTAGGAGATATAAATAAGGATATTCCTTTGCTTCCCTCAGGTGCATCAGGAAGTCTTGCGAGGACTAAATGAATTATATTCTCATTCATATCTTGATCGCCATGTGTAATATATATTTTATTACCATATAATTTATAATTATCATCATTGGGAACAGCTTTAGATTTTAGTAAAGCTAGGTCCGAACCTGCCTGAGGTTCTGTAAGGTTCATAGTACCTGACCATTCTCCACTTATCATTTTAGGTAAATATTTTTGTTTTTGTTCTTCCGTTCCATATGCTTCAATAACTTCAATAGCACCCTGTGTTAATAACATATTTAAGGAAAAACTCATATTAGCGGCATGCCAAATTTCATTTAATCCACCAACAATATTCCACGGCATTTCTTGTCCACCATATTTTTTAGACCCTGCAACTGAAGACCAGCCACCTTCAATATATTGTTTATAAGCATCTTTAAAACCTGCTGGCATTCTAACCAAGCCATTTTCTAGTGTAATTCCTTTTTTATCGCCAATAGAGTTTAAAGGAGCTAAAACGTTGGAAGCGAATTTACCGGCCTCCTCAAATATTTGTTTCATTAAATCTGGATCAGAGTACTCATCATTTTTATTTTGAACTTCAGAAGTAACATTATTAAGTACAAATAAAATATCTTCAATTGGGGCATTATATTCTTGCATATTATCCTCTTTCTAATTTTATAGCACTTTGCCAGGGTTTAAAATATTATTTGGATCAAAAGTATTTTTTATTGATTTCATTAAATTTATCTCAATTTCAGGATTATAAAACTTTAGTTCTTCTCTTTTAAGTTTTCCTATACCATGTTCAGCTGAAAAACTACCATCTAAGTCGTTAACTATATCAAAAACAATCTTATTTACACTTTCCCACTTCTTAAGAAAATCTTCTTTGTTACTTTTTATTGGTTGACTAATATTGAAATGTATATTGCCGTCACCTATATGCCCAAATGCAACTACTCTGGACTCAGGTATAAATTTTTCTACGCTGTAAGTAGCATCATTAATAAATTTACTTACATTATTTATTGGTATTGAAATATCATGTTTTATAGAACCACCTTCAGGTTTTTGTGCTTCGTTTAAACCATCTCTCAGAAGCCATAAATCTTTTCTTTGTTGAGTACTTTCAGCAATTACTCCATCTAGAACTATATTTTTATTTAGCGCTACTTCAAATAAATTTTCCATTTGTTTTCTCATATTATTTTTAGAAGAAGAGGAAAATTCTAATAGTACATACCACTTATACTTATTACTCATAGGTTCTTTAGCACCAGGAATATTTTTTAATACCATCTCCATACCGATTCTACTTACTAGTTCATAAGCATTAAGAAGATCAGCACTAGCACTGCGAGCTAGTCCAAAAAGTTCTATCGCTGCTTCTGAATTTGGTATAGCAAATAATGCTGTTTCAATATTTTTTGGAGAGGGAAATAGTTTTAGTACAGCAGAAGTTATTATCCCTAATGTTCCTTCGCTTCCAATAAATAATTGTTTGAGATCATATCCACGGTTATCTTTTCTTAAACTTGTTAGATTATTCCATATTGAACCATCCGCTAAGACAACTTCTATTCCTAAAACTAAGTCTCTTGCCATTCCATATCTAAGAACATTTATTCCTCCTGCATTTGTTGATAGGTTTCCTCCGATGGTACATGAACCTTCAGATGCTAAACTTAACGGGAAAAGAAAATTTTTTTCACTAGCTTGATCTTGTATATTACTAAGTATGCATCCTGCTTCAACTGTTACAGTAAAATTTTTTTCATTAAATTCTTGAATATTGTTCATTCTTTCTAGAGATAACATAACTTCTTGACCGTTATTAGATGGAACAGTTCCTCCACATAATCCTGTTCTTCCTCCTTGCGGTACTATTTTTATATTAAATTTATTACATAATTTTAGTATTTTACTTACTTCATTTGTACTATTAGGTTTTAGTAATAAATCAGATTTTCCTTTATACAAACCTCTCTCTTCCAATAGGTGAGGCTCAATAGCATTTAAATCTTCGATCCAACCCTTTGGCCCTAAAGTTTCTTTTAATGGAAATAGCTTTTTTAACTCTGAATGCATATTTTTCTTCTTATATATTTTTTTAATGAAATATAAATCTTTATTAATTTAGATCAAGACTAATTAGCAGCACCTCTATTTAAGCGATCATTTATTGCAATTCCAATACCTTTGTTTTGTATTTTTCTTACTGCAATTTTTTTAACTTTCTTCTTATCTAAATATCTTAGCATCGAAAATAAATTTTTAGCAGCTTCTTCTAAGTTCTTATTCTCACTTAAATTCATTTTAACAAAATTATTTAAATTTTTTGGATCTTCGCCAAAACCAAGCCATGCTTCTCCTTTTAATGGATAATCTGCATTTAATCTAAGTGATGCGTTAGGAGAATAATGTTTCTTAAATAAGCCGGGACTTTCTGGTTTTTTTTCATTGATATTAGATCCGTTATAAGAAGTTTTAACTATTTTATTTATAAGGCTAATATTTAATCCTCCTGGTCTTAAT
>CEUR01035119.1_pt1 | contig 34014 bp, 33 predicted proteins | sample 356411 | NCBI WGS metagenome assembly CEUR01 (sample SAMEA2622715, study PRJEB7988) | marine metagenome | biome: marine biome (ENVO:00000447); feature: surface water layer (ENVO:00002042); material: "saline water (ENVO:00002010), including plankton (ENVO:xxxxxxxx)" | depth 5 m
TTTGTTTCTGAGACAGATAATTTAGGGCCATTTATAACAGATATGACAACTTATTTTCATCTTGCAGTGACATTAATGCATAGAATGGAAAAACCAATTGTTGTAGCTATAAATGGAACAGCAGCAGGAGGAGGATTAAGTTTAGCCTTATCTGGAGATATAATTATTTCTTCTGAAAATGCAAAGTTTTCTGCAGCATATACGGCTGCTGGTTTATCACCTGATGGTTCTATGACATATATTATGCCTAGATTAATAGGTTTAAAGAAGACCAAAGAATTAATGATTACTAATAGGAGGTTTACTGCTAATGAGGCACTAAATATGGGTCTTATAGATCAAGTAGCAAAAGAGGATGAATTGCAAAATATTGCTATGGAAACTGCAGTTAATCTTTCTGAAGGTGCTACAAAAGCTTATGGAGCTGTTAAAACACTATTAGCAGATAGTTTTTCGAGTACATTAGAAAGTCACTTAGAGGAAGAGGCTAGATCATTAAATATTAGAGCTCAAGGGCATGACGGAAAAGAAGGCGTAAAAGCCTTTATAGAAAAAAGAAAACCAAATTTTAAAGGTTATTAAAAGAAAGAAATCTTATGAATGTAAAAGAGCACTCCAAATCTAAGATATTAGTAAATAATAAAAACATGTCCTATGTAGAAATGGGCTCGGGAGAAACTATGTTATTTCTTCATGGAAATCCAACCTCTTCATATTTATGGAGAAATATAATGCCTTATATATCTGATACTAAAAGATGTATCGCTCCTGATTTAATTGGAATGGGAGATTCAGATAAACTAGATTCTAATGATGTTGGTGCATATAATTTTTTTGAGCATCGTAAATGGTTGAATGATTTACTGGATTTATTAAATATTGGTAATAAAGTAATTTTGGTGCTTCATGATTGGGGAAGTGCGCTTGGTTTTGATTGGGCATATAATAATATTAATAGAGTCTCAGGTATAGTTTATATGGAAGGAATAGTTTGCCCCTTAAATTGGGAAGATTGGGATGAGAAATCGGCACCTCTCTTTAAAGCGTTTAGATCTGATGCTGGTGAAAGCATGATTATAGAAAAAAATATATTTGTTGAGAGAGTTCTGCCAGGTTCTGTTTTAAGAGGTTTAACTGATCCGGAAATGGAGGTTTATAGACGTCCTTTTATTCAAAAAGAAGACAGACGTCCTACTTTGGATTGGCCTAATCAAATTCCTATAGAAGGTAGTCCTAAAGATGTTGTTGAAGTTGTAGATAATTATTCCAAGTTCTTTATGAGTGATAATACTCCAAAATTATTTATTAATGCTGATCCTGGAGCTATTTTAATAGGTAAACAAAGGGATTTTTGTAGATCTTGGCCTAATCAATCTGAAATTACAGTCCCAGGTAGCCATTTTATTCAAGAGGACTCTCCTGATTTAATCGGAGAGGGAATACTTAATTGGTTAAAAACAAAAAATATATAATTATTAGTTTTTTAATATTATTTTTATTACCCAATATTGCATATTCTATTGAATCTGCAGCTCATAAAGTTGAGGTTGCAAAGTGTTTCGGTATTATTATGACGATTAAAAATAATAGCAAATATGAAAATAATATTATTAAAGCTACAAATATAATTGAAATTTATTTAGACAAAATAATTAGTCTGAATATAGGGTCAATAATGATGAAAGAAATGAGTGAAGAAGCTGCAAATGAAGTTTTTAATAACCTAGAAAGTCTTACTTCTTCAAGTTTGGATAATTTACTAAATAAATGCATTAATACATTAAGAATAGGATAGTTATTCTCTTATAGCAGTTGAATTTAACGTTACTTCGTTTTTATAACTCCAACAAGCAGTATAATTTCCAGTCCATCCTCTTCCTTCTTTTCTAAGATTATCAAACCTTACTTTTCTAAAAGCAGCATGGCATCTTCCACATGAGAGAGCTAACATACAAACAGACCTTTTAATGTTTTCAGGATCTTTTTCTTTAAATGCTTTATTTAAATTTTTAGAAGCATGAACCGCATCAGTATAATATCTAGCAAATGCTTCTGGAATAATCCAAACTAACTTTTCTGCATTTGTAGTCTTTACATGGGCAACACTAGTATGACGAGGCCAAAAATTCTCAACCTGTGTTAATAAATTAGCAATTTCTATACCGTCTAATTCAGCTTCTCTAGCATGTATCAAAGAATATGTTTCTAGAGGTTCTATATTATTTTGATTACTTATAATAATTGTTGATCCATCTGATGTAGTAACAGCATCTCCTGGAAGTGCAATTAGCGTTGCTAGTCTTTCTAATCTTGTCCACATAGCTTGCATTGCTTGTTGTCTAACGTCAACCATAGTTTGCTTTTCATCTTCAGCAAACGAATTATTAACTGATGACAAAAATATAAATATCATTATTAGAAAATTTATTATGATTTTCATTAGTACCCCACTCAAATAAAAATTTATATTTAATACAATATAGTATATAAATATGTTAATCAAACAAAAGATAACAATTACTTATGTCGAAAGTTTTATATGTCTAGGTTTATTTTCTATGCAAGTATTTTATTTGGATTAGTATTATTTAGCAATAATAGTTTAGCTAATTATAATGAGGCATTAGATAGTTATAATAATAAAAATTGGACTAAAACGTTAAAGACATGTGAATCTAGTTTAGAAGATTTTAGATGTTTAAATTTATTAGGAATAATATATTTAAATGGACTAAGTGTTGATAAAGATTATAAAAAAGCCAAACAATATTTTTTAGATGCTAAGGATTTAGGAAGTAAGTCAGCAGAATTTAATTTAGGTTGGATAGCTCTTAAAGGCTTAGGAGAAGAAATAAACTTAGACGCTGCTTCAAAGTATTTTAATAACTATAATAATAAAAAGATTGCAGTAAAAAGCTCGAATAATATAGATGATGCCTCTATAGACAATTTAGTTAAATTAAAAAAAAATAACTTAATATCTAAATACGGGTATTTTTATACAAATTATATTAAGTTAGAAAGTCTTGTTAATTCTCAACAAAATATTAAAAATAAAATTATAACTAATATCTTACCAATAAAAAATAAGCTTAAAAAATTTGAAAATATTTTAATTGAAAATAACAATAATATTATGTCAATAAAAGATAGTATTAATAAAGAGCAAGAAATTATAATTAAATTATTGTTATTAGATATAGATAATAACTTTGAAAAATTTGAAGAAACTATTACACAGTTATATTCAGTTCTTCAAAATTTCAATATTGATAATATTTAGGAGTTTTTATGAAAAAAAATGTAATTATATTTATTTTATTTATATTTAGTTTTAATGCTTTTTCTGAAGAAATATTAAGGTCGGTTGTAATGCCTTTAACGGAGGAAGATTATAATAAAACTCCATCTGTCGATTGTAGGTCGTTTTCAGAAGTATTGATAGAAGCAAAAAATGAATGGAGGCATATAATTCCATTTAAATTAACTGACCAAGGCTTAAAACATTTTTTAATTGGTTACAACATGCAAGAAAAATTAGAAGCTGATATTATTACAGTTTGGCCTTCATATAAAGGAAGAAGAGATCAATATTATGTTTTAATTGGTAATAATAATTGTTTTGTCAAATGGCTAGAATTACTTCCAAATAGCATTCAGGAAATTATTGATATAGGCGCCAAATAAAATATTTAAGTTAGTTATTTTACTATCTCAAATTTTGGAATTGTAAACTCATCATCCTGTTTTTCAAAAACAACTTTTACGCTGTCCCCAATAGAAATATTTTCTATATCTTGAGTTATTATATTTGAAATTATTCTAGCGCCTTCTTCAAGTTCTATTGAAGCTACAATATAAGGTGTATCATCTTTAAAGGCTGGCCCAGCAGGGGCATGAACAACGGTATAGGAGTATATCTTGCCTTTTCCAGATACCTCACGCCATTCAACATTTTTACTATCTGCAGTATTTGTTAGTTGTTTGGAATAAAGAAAATATTCTTTTGTATCTAATGAATATTGAATCATTAATTTTTTATTTTTAGCAGCATCCCAGTATGTTTTTGAGTCAATATCTATAGTAGGCCTGGGTTTCTTGATTTCCATATTAATTACTCTCATTTGATAATATTAAGGTTGTAGAACTAGATAATACCCCACCAGTTCCATGACAAAGAGCATTAACTGGTTTTTCTAATTGTCTCTTTCCGCAGACACCCCATAGTTGTCTAGCAGCCTCAATTATAGTAAATATGCCGTACATACCTGGATGGCAATAACTTAAACCTCCTCCGTTAGTATTTAGAGCAAAATCGCCACCAGGAGCAGTTCGTTGATTTCTTACAAAATCTTTTCCTTCACCAAAATTACAAAAACCAATAGCTTCTAAAGTTAATAGAACAGTTATTGTAAAGGAGTCATAAAGCATAGTAATATCAATATCTGTTGTATTTAGTTTTGCTTGCTCAAATGCTATTTTACTTGAGTGGGTGGCTATTTCTAATTTATCCATATTTGGCATATAATTGATGCTTGAATGACTATTACATTCACCGAATCCTTTAATATAAATAGGTTTAGTTTTTAAGTTTTTTGCCTTAGCTTCAGTTGTTATAATTACTGCTCCTCCTCCATCTGTCACTAAGCAGCAATCTGATCTATGTAAAGGGCTAGAAATTGGTTTTGATTGCATTGCATCTTCTATAGATAAAGGTTCTCTAAATGCAGCATTTTCATTCATTGTTGCCCATGATCTAGTAGAAACAGCTATTTCAGCTAATGTCTCTCTTGTGCTACCGAATGTAGACATATGTTTTTGTGCTGCTAGGGCATATGCGCCGACAGGTAAGGGTAAGCCTGAAACGACCTCAAATTGGTTGCTATAAAGTGCAGGCCTATCTCCTAGCACTCTTGACATATTTGATTTTTGAAGGCTTCCATATAATACGAGTACAGTTTCACATAAGCCTGCATTAATTGCTTGGAAAGCATGATTCACGTGAACTAAAAAAGTTGATCCACCTATATTTGTTCCCTCTATCCATTTAGGATACTTTATTCCTAAATATTCAACTAACAAATTAGGTTGCATTAAACCTGGCCCGGGAACTCCCCACATACCAGCTACAGCTATTCCATCTATGTCAGACAGTTTTAGTCCTGCCTGATCCAATGCTTCTTCTGCACAATATTTTTGAATTGTTAATTCACTATTTCCTTCAGAAGCTCTTCCTCTTTCGCTAAGAGGAAAATCTGAAACTCCTACAATACATGGTTTTTTATCCATAATTAAACCTTTATTGGAGGCCCGGGACGGAATCGAACCGCCGTACGGGGATTTGCAGTCCTCTACATAACCACTCTGACACCGGGCCTTGTAATAAATTAATATTTTAAAGATATTAATAAAAATATATAAAAATAAAATATTATTTAAAATAAATTTAGAAACATATACTCTATATTAGTAATTAGGTAAAATATTATTATTACGAAATTAAATTTTTGAGGTTTCAATTGTTTTTAAGCAATTTATATAACAATTATATTTTTAAATATCATAAACCTATACTAACTTTACTGTTAAGTTTTTTATTATTTTTTGGTTATTTTGCTAATCAATTAAATATTGATGCATCATCAGACACTTTAATATTAGAAGGTGACAAAGACTTAGCCTATACACAATTAGTAAATAAAAGATATTATTCACCAGATTTTCTAATTCTAGCGTATACACCAAAAGAAGATTTGCTTGCTAAAAATACTATTGAAACTATAGAAAACATAAGTACAAAACTATTACAAATAAATAATGTTGATTCTGTAACGTCTATTTTAAATGTACCATTATTAATGAGCCCACCTAGGCCAATAACAGAACTTGTAGAGTATATACCTACGCTTAAATCCCAAAATATTGATTTAGATTTGGCAAAAAAAGAGTTCATAAGTAGTCCTTTATATAGTGATAATTTAGTAAGCAAAGACTTTAAAACTACTTCAATAATAATTAATTTAAAAGAGGATAAAGTAGGTTTAAAAATTAGAGATGAGAGAAACTTATTACGAGAAAAAAATTTACAAGCAAGTTTAAGTGATACTGATTTAGTAAAATTAAACAATCTCGAAAAGAGATATAATAATCACAAAAAAATCATTAAAAGTACAAATGAGCAAACTATAAATCAGATAAGAGAAATAATAAAGCCAATAAAAGATAACGAAATAATATTTTTAGGTGGTTTAGGAATGATAACTAACGATGTAATAGCTTATGTAAAACAAGATTTAAAAATATTTGGTTTTTCTATATTGCTTTTTTTAATAATCACATTGGTAATTATATTTAGGCAGTTTCGATGGATTATTATTCCAATTGTGACATGTTTTTTTTCTGTTGTAGTCACTTCAGGAGTTTTAGGAATATTTGGATGGGATATAACTATTATTTCTTCGAATTTTATTTCTCTTCAATTAATATTTACTATGGCTATAACTGTTCATCTTACAGTAAAATATAGGGAATTATACTTTATAAATACTGATATAAATCAAAAACAATTATTAATAGAAACATTGTCATCTATGGCTAAGCCGTGTTTTTATACTGTAGCGACAACTATTGTTGGTTTTTCTTCTTTAGTTTTTTCAGGCCTTCTTCCTGTAATAAATTTTGGATGGATGATGAGTATTGGTATTATAATTTCTTTAATATCATCTTTTATTCTATTTCCAATTTTACAAATTAATTTAAATAAAGTTAAACCAAATGTTAGTTTTGAAAAAATGTTTCCACTTCCACAAATTTTTTCAAAAGTTTCAAATTTTATCGGAAAAAAAATAATTTTTATTGCTCTTATAATATTGTTTTTTGGCGTGATTGGTATTTTTCAGCTTCGAGTTGAAAATAGTTTTATTGATTATTTTAAAAATAATAGTGAAATTTATAAAGGTATGAAATTAATCGATCAGAAATTAGGTGGCACAACTCTTTTAGATATTACTGTTGATTTAGAAGAAGAACTTAGTGAAGAAATATATGTTGATGAAGATTCAATATTTGAAGATGACGAATTTGATTTTTTAGAAGAAGATAATGAATCAATGAATTCTTCAAATCAATTATTTTTTACGTCTTCTAAAATGGAATTAATAAGTATTATTCATGATTATTTAAATGATCAGCCGGAAATAGGAAAAGTTATGTCTTTTGCAACTTTATTAAAAGTAGGAAAAGAATTAAATAATAAAAAAGAACTAGATATTATTCAACTAGCATTACTTTATTCTGAGCTTCCTGATAAGTATAAAAAAATTATAGTTTCTCCATATTTATCTATAGAAAATAATCAAGCAAAATTTAGCCTTAGAATTAAGGATTCTATGCCAAGTTTAAGAAGAAATGAATTAATTGATAGATTAAAAGTTGAAATACCTAATATTGCTAATATAAGTAAAGAAAGAGTCCATTTTAGTAATGTTTTAATATTATATAATAACATGCTTCAAAGCTTATTTAAATCGCAAATACTTACTTTAGGAACAGTAATAATTTTACTCTTTATAATGTTTTTATTACTATTTAAGTCATTTAAGACTTCTTTAATAGCCTTATTTCCTAACATAATATCTATTTCTTTAGTTTTAGGTTTTATGGGCTGGTTTAAAATACCTTTAGATATGATGACAATAACAATCGCTGCAATTAGTATGGGCATAGCTGTAGATAACACAATCCATTATATTTATAGATTTAGAAATGAATTAATCAAACATAATAATTATAGTCTTTCTATGCACAGAACTCATATGAGTATCGGTTTTGCGATGTATTATACTTCTGTAACTATAATTGTTGGTTTTTGTATTTTGATATTTTCAAATTTTATTCCAAGTATATATTTTGGGATCTTAACTAGTATTGCAATGCTTATGGCTTTACTTTCATCACTAATATTATTGCCTCAATTATTAATCTTATTTAAGCCATTTGAAAAATAAAATGTTAATTGAATAATCTTTCTTAACATTTTTTATTATTTATTATATTAAGTATATATTTATTTAAATTAAGGTGATAAATTGACAGTTTCTTTAAAAACTATGAATAAAAATATGATTGATGGGCAGCTAAAGCCAATGGGAATAAATAATCCTATTATTCTAGAAGCTTTTGAAAATGTGCCACGTGAAATATTTATAGATAAAGAAAAATCATCTCTTTCATATCATGAAGGAAATATTTTAGTAAAAAATAATCGTTGGCTTTTATCATCTATGGTAATAGCTCGCTTGATTAATTGTGTAAATATATCTAATGAAGACATCATATTAGAAATAGGTGCTTGTAGCGGTTATACTACTGCTATTTTAGAAAAATTATGTTCTTTGGTAGTAGGTCTTGAAGCTGATGGTGAATTAAGAGATATAGCAAATAAAGCTCTTACAAAAATTGAGGCAAATAGTGCTATTATAGTGGATGGTGATCATAAAGAGGGAAATTTAAAAAGTGCGCCATATGACAAAATTTTTATTTTTGGAGCTGTTCCGTCAGTACCTGATACTTTGTTTAAACAACTATCGGAGAATGGAGAGCTAATTACTGTTGTGAAAAATCATAATAATATTAAATCTTGTGGAAAGGCTGTTGTATTTAAAAAAAATAAAGATATAATTAGTAGTTCTAATATATTTGATGTAGAAGTACCCTTTATGGAAGGTTTTAGTAAAAAAGAAGGATTTAATTTTTAGAAATTTTTAATCTTACTTATTGCTAATTAGTAGCTTAGAGATTAATGAGAGATATAAAGAATGTTTAGATTAAATATAAATAACAGTTTTATGTTAATTTTTCCTATAATTATTATAGCTATGATATTTACATGTGCGAATATTAAAGCTCAAAGTATTAATATTTCGCTTGCTAATGCTTATTCTAATCATCCTTTATTATTTTCAGAAAGAATTGGAGATAGAGTACTAAGTGAAGATGTAGCTGAGGCACTATCAGGCTGGAAACCTCAGGTATATGTAGATGGTTCTATGGGTAAAAATATAGTTACTACTAAAACTAGTACTGCTTCAAAAACAGATAATAATTTACCCGTATCAGTTGGTATAGTTATATCAAAAAAAATCTATGATGGTGGTAAAACAAATCAAAATATAAAAATTGCAGATACAAAATTAAATGCTAATATCTCAAAACTTGCCATTATTGAAAACCAAGTTTTACTTAGTGCTGTTAAGGCATATTTTAATTTATTAAAAGAACAAGATCTGTTAGATGTGGCCATTAAAAATAAGGATGTTATTCAAAGGCAATTAGAGGCAACTAAGGATAGATTTGATGTAGGTGATTTGACTATTACTGATGTTTCACAAGCTGAAGCAAGACTATCTGATGCAAATGCCAATTTAGTAAAGGCAGAGGCAGATTTGAATTCTGCAAAAGCAGTATTTTTTTCAGACATAGGTTTGGAACCTGATGATGTTTTTTATCCAGAAGATATGCCCGTTATTCCTCAGAATTTGCAAAGTTTAATTGATGAAGTTAAAAAATCTAACCCTAACGTAATTAATGCTAGAAAAATGAAGCTTATTGCTGAAGAGGAATTAAAATTAGCCCTTAAAGAAATGTCATTATCTGTAGATATTCAAGCGAGTGCTAATCAAGCATGGGATCCTAATACTTTCTTTGAAGAGCAAAGATATTTTGATGTATCTGCAAAAATTAAGATGCCTTTGTATAAAGGTGGTAAGGATAAGGCTTCTATTAGAAAGTTTAGAGAAAAACTAAATAAGTCTAATGCAGAAATTGATGACATACTAAGAAAAGAAGCAGAAAAAGCTATGTTAATTTGGAATAATATTGAAAGTCTTAATTCTCAAATAGCAGCCTTTAAATCTTCTATTAGAGCGAACGAAATTGCTTTAGATGGAGTGGTTCAGGAAGAAAATGTTGGTGCAAGAACTGTAATAGATGTTCTTGATGCAGAGAATGAGTTGTTTATGGCTAAGGCAAATCTAATTAGAGCTAATATAAATCGTTATATTGCTAATTATGAATTACTTGAAGTTATAGGTGGAATGACTGCAAGAGGATTAGATTTACCTGTATCATCATTTTATGATAGTGATGAATATTATAATAAAATGAAAGAGTTATCTGGTAATAATGATATGCTATTGCTGAATTTTTTAGATAATAATTAAGTTCTTTTAAAATGGTTAGAAAAAAAGGATCTAAAAAAAATATTACTTCTGCTATGAAAGAGCTTGAAGATGCTCTACTAAATCCAAAAACTAAAAAAAATAAAATAAAAAAAAGAAAGCTACCTGTTAAAAAACATACTAGAGATGATATACTTATTTTAACAGATGTAATAGAAGCTTCGCCATATAAAAATATGGACTATAGACTCATTACTATAAAAAAAAATATTAGAAATATTATAAAGCCTGATATCCAAGATTGGATTAATGTTAATATGTCTGGTTTAATAAGTGATGATATTAAAAAATCATTAAATACAACTAAAGATAAAAAATAATAATGAAAATGTTTTATGAGTAATAGTAATAAAAATATGGATATTAGTGATCTAAATAAATCTATTGAAGATTATTCACATAATAATTGGGCTAATAATAAAATTATGGCTTCAAAAGTTGATTCTGAGAAAAAACCTTTAGTAATCATGATGCCTCCTCCAAATGTTACGGGTAGCCTTCATATAGGGCATGCTTTAAATATGACATTACAAGATGTAATAGTTCGTTATTGGCGAATGAAAGGAAAAGATGTGTTATGGCAACCTGGTACGGATCATGCCGGTATTGCTACACAAATGGTTGTGGAAAAACAATTATTAAAAGATGGTGATAAATCCAGGACTGAACTTGGTAGAGAAAAATTTCTTAATAAGGTATGGGAATGGAAAGATGAATCTGGGGGTACTATTATCAATCAGCTAAAGCGTTTGGGTGCAAGCGCTGATTGGAGCAAAGAAAGATTTACTTTAGATGAAGGGCTATCTGAAGCTGTTCTAGAGGTCTTTGTTAATCTTTATAAAGAAGGGCTCATATATAGGGATAAAAGGCTAGTAAATTGGGATACAAAGCTGGAAACCGCTATTTCAGACTTAGAAGTAATACAAAAGGAACAAAAAGGTAATTATTGGCATTTTAAATATCCAATAGTTGATAACGATAAATATATAGTTGTAGCAACAACAAGACCAGAAACTATGTTGGGTGACACATGTGTTGCAGTGCATCCAAGTGATACACGTTATACTAAGCTAATAGGTAAAAAGGTTTTACTGCCTATAGTCAATAGAGAAATTGAAATAGTTGCTGATGAATATGCTGACCCAGAAAAAGGTACAGGAGCTGTTAAAATAACACCAGCGCATGATTTTAATGATTTTCAAGTGGGTAAAAGACATAATATGGATAGTATAAATATTATGAATAGCAATGGAACTCTTAATGAGAATGCACCCATTAAATATCAAGGGCTTTCAATGTTAGAGGCCAGGAAAAAAATTGTTAATGAGATGGATGTACTTGGTTTTCTTGAATCGATAGAAGAGACTATTCACATGGTGCCTTATGGAGATAGATCTGAAACTATAATAGAGCCATATTTAACAGATCAATGGTTTGTTGATGCTAAAAAGTTATCTATACCAGCTATAAAATCTGTTAAAAATGGAGAAACTAAATTTGTTCCCAAGTCATGGGAAAATACTTTTTTTGAATGGATGAATAATATTGAGCCATGGTGTATTTCTAGACAGTTGTGGTGGGGGCATAGAATTCCTGCTTGGCATGGACCTGATGGACATATATTTGTTGAAAAATCTGAAAAAATAGCAAAAGAGAAGGCTTTAAAGAAATATGGAAAGCATGAACAATTACAGAGAGATCCTGATGTTTTAGATACATGGTTTTCATCAGGTTTATGGCCTTTTTCTACATTGGGCTGGCCTAATAAAAGTCCTGAATTAGATAAGTATTATCCAGGAGATATCTTAATTACGGGTTTTGATATTATCTTCTTTTGGGTGGCAAGAATGATGATGATGGGTATCCATTTTATGAAAAAAACTCCTTTTAAAGAAGTGTATGTCCATGCTTTAGTTAGAGATTCTAAAGGTAATAAAATGTCTAAATCTAAGGGAAATGTTGTAGATCCATTAATTTTAATGAATAAATATGGTACAGATTCTATCAGGTTTACATTAACTGCATTAGCTACTCAAGGAAGAGATATTAAATTAGCAGAAGATAGAATTGTAGGATATAGAAATTTTATTACAAAAATAACTAATGCATCTAGATTTATAGAAATTAATAACTGTGTTTATAACAAAAGTTATGATCTTAAATTAGTAAAGATGCCTGTATCAAAGTGGATATTAAATTTATTTTATAAAACAGCAGATAGTGTGGCAAAAGATATAGAATCATATAGGTTTAATGAAGCTGCAAATAAAATATATCACTTTGTTTGGCATAATTTTTGTGATTGGTATTTAGAAATTATTAAGACAATTTTATCAAATGAGAAAAATATTCATAATTCAGAAGTTAAAAATATTACAGCATATGTATTTAGTAAAATTCTTATTATTTTACATCCAATAATTCCATTTAATAGTGAGTATTTATACAGTAAAATTCACAAATTTGGTGATATATTAGCAATTACCAAATGGCCAAATGAAGAAGAAGATAATATTGAATTAAGTAGTAGTAATGTCGAAATAGAATGGGTTATAAAATTTATAAGTGAAATAAGGTCTTTAAGATCTATGTTAAATATTCCATCTAAGTCATTGATAGATATATATTATAATTCTATTAATGAAGATTATGCTGATTATTTAGAAAATAATAAAGAGGTATTATTTAGAATTTCTAAAATAGGAGGTATAAAACAAACTAAAGAAGAAATTAAAAATTCTGCTCAAATATTAGTTGATAATGCTACATTTAATGTTGCTCTTAAAGGTATAATAAACCTTGAAGAGGAATTAAATAGATTAAATAGAGATTTAAATAAGCTGAAAAATGATATATCTATTATAGATAATAAATTATCAAATAAGAATTTTATAAATAAAGCTCCTAAAGAAGTTATTAAGGAGCAAAATAGTAAAAAAGATGTTTTTGAAAATAAAATATTAAGATTGCAAGCAGCTATAGATAAGCTTAAGTGAAAGTAAATATTATAAGGGGGTATTATGAAAAAATTTGATAAAGAAAAGTTACCAAGTAGACATGTTACTGAAGGACCCGGCAGGGCTCCACATCGGTCCTTTTATTATGCTATGGATTTAACCACAGAGCAAATTCATCAGCCTTTTATTGGTGTAGCAACAACTTGGAATGAATCTGCTCCTTGCAATATTACTCTACGTAGACAGGCTCAATCTGTTAAGAAAGGAGTTGCAAGTGCTGATGGCACTCCAAGAGAATTTACTACTATTACAGTAACTGATGGACTAGCTATGGGGCATCAAGGTATGAAGGCTTCTTTAGCTAGTAGAGAAGCAATTGCGGATACAATAGAATTATCAGTGAGAGGACATTGTTATGATGGTTTAGTTGGCGTTGCAGGTTGCGATAAATCTTTGCCTGGTGTTATGATGTCTATGTTAAGATTAAATATTCCAAGTGTTTTTATTTATGGTGGCTCTATAATGCCTGGTAAACATAAAGGAAGAGATTTAACAGTACAAGATGTTTATGAAGCGGTTGGACAGAATGATGCTGGTATCATAGATGCAGATGAACTAGATTTAATAGAAAGAGCTGCATGTCCGTCTGCTGGTTCATGTGGTGGCCAATTTACGGCAAATACTATGGCTTGTGTTAGTGAAGCTATAGGACTTGCTTTGCCAAATAGTACAGGTGCGCCTGCACCTTATGAGTCTAGAGATGAATATGCATTAGCTGCAGGTAAACAGGTTATGACTTTAATTGAAAAAAACCTAAGACCAAGGGATATAGTTACCAGAAAGTCATTTGAAAATGCAGCTAGAGTTGTTGCTGCATCTGGTGGATCAACAAATGCTGCACTTCACTTACCAGCTATGGCAAATGAAGCAGGCATTGACTTTGACTTATTTGCTGTAGCCGAAATATTTAAATCTACCCCTTATATTGCAGATTTAAAACCTGGAGGAAAATATGTTGCTAAAGATTTACATGAGGCTGGGGGTGTTCAAGTAATACTTAAGGCTCTTTTCGAAGCAGGATATATTCATGGCGATTGCATGACTGTAACTGGAAAAACTATTGAAGAGAATTTAGCTGATATTACATTTCCTGAAGAACAAGATGTAATTTATAAAGTTGAAAATGCTATTACTCCTACAGGAGGTGTCGTTGGATTAAGAGGAAATTTAGCTGAGGAAGGAGCTATAGTTAAAGTTGCTGGTATGACAAGAACAAAGCACGTAGGGCCTGCAATAGTATTCGATTGTGAAGAAGATGCATATAAAGCTGTTAATGAGAGAAATTATAAGGAAGGTGACGTTTTTGTAATAAGATATGAAGGGCCTAAGGGAGGACCTGGTATGAGAGAAATGTTAGCTACTACTGCCGCAATTTATGGACAAGGAATGGGAGAAAAGGTTGCTTTAATTACAGATGGACGTTTTTCTGGTGCAACAAGAGGGTTTTGTGTTGGACATGTGGGGCCTGAAGCAGCTGTTGGAGGAACAATTGCACTTATTAAAGACGGAGATATTATAACAATAGATTCTGACACTGGTGAGTTGAGTGTTGACCTTTCAGATGAGGAATTAATAAATAGAAAGAAAGACTGGAAACCTCGCGAGCATGAATATGGTTCTGGAGAAATTTGGAAGTATTCACAATTAGTTGGATCTGCTTTAAAAGGAGCTGTAACTCATCCAGGCGCAAAAGAAGAAAAGCAGTGTTACGCTGATATATAACGAATAAATAATGACTTCTGAATATAAATATAAATTTATATATCATATTATTTTAGTTGTTTTTTTAATTATTACTTCTGGTTGTGCAAAAAATATTGCAACTGGGGAGAGACAGTTAGTAATTTTATCCCCAGAAGAAGAAAAGAATATAGGAGCAAGAGAACATCCAAATATAATTAAAAGTTTTGGAGGTATCTATCATGATCAAGAGTTAAAGGAATATGTTAGCAATTTAGGTAATAAAATTGCATTAAACTCTGAAATGCCAGATATTAGATGGACTTTTACAATATTAGATAATCCTTTAGTTAATGCTTTTGCTCTTCCAGGAGGTTATATTTATGTTACTAGAGGTTTATTATCCCTTGCAAATGATGAGGCAGAAATTGCAAGCGTATTAGGACATGAAATAGCTCATGTCACTGCAAGACATACAGCTCAAAGACATGCTAAATCTACTTTATCAAACGTTGGATTAGATATATTAAGCATTGTTGTAGGCCAACCCATAATAACAAATGCTACAAATGTTGGTTTACAAGGAGTTTTATCTGCATTTAGTAGATCAGAAGAGCTTGAAGCAGATAAATTAGGCATAAGATATATTATTAAGTCTAAATATGATCCATATGGTTCTTATAGATTTCTGAATAGGCTAAATGAATTAACTAAAATTTCATCAAAAAATGATGGTGATATAATTAGTTCAATATTTGCAACACACCCAAAAACTACAGATAGAATGAAAGCTTCTAAAGGGTATATCAATAATAGTTCAGCAAATATAATAAATAGAGATGTTTTTTTAAATGCTATAGATGGAATGATTTATGGAAATAATTCTCAACATGGAATAGTTAAAAATAATAATTTTTATCATTTAGAACTAAATTTTTCATTTAATACTCCATCAAATTATAAGATTAAAAATAATAATAATAATGTAATTGCTTTTAATAAAAATAAAGAAGTAATAGTTATTTTTGACGGATTATTAAATAAAGAAAAATTATCATTACTTGAAATTGCTGAGTCTAATTATCTAAGATCAAATATAACTGCATATGAAGAAGTTACTATCGACAATAAAAACGCAATTTTATTTAAAGAAAACAGATTAATTAGATATGAAGGCAGTGAATATAATAGAAAAACATATTTGATCAATTGGACTAATGATAGAGTTTGGAGGTTTTCCATACTATTAAAACCTCAATCCAAGACAGATTATGAAAATCAGGCAGATAAAATTGCGCGAAGTATTCATGAGTTAAGTGAAGATGAAAAAATACTTGGTAGACCAAAATTTATAAGTATTTATAAGACAAAAAAAGGTGATACAGCTTCTAAACTGGCAAATCAAATGGCATTAGAAAAAAATAAATTAAAAATTCTACAGATCATGAATGGTTTGAATATGGATAGTGAGGAAATTTTACCTGAAGGAACCTTGCTTAAGATTATAGTTAATTAAAATATATAATTATTATTTTAAAATTTTAATTTTGTCATTTGGTTTAAGTGTTTTTAATATTTCTATAAAGTCATTAACTGCAATTGCGACACATCCTTCCGTAGGCTTATAATCATCACTAGATACATGTAGAAATATGGCGCTTCCTTTATTAGTTAATACCGGGTTCATATTATAATTAATAACAAGAATTAAATCGTATAGATTATCATCGCGATAAAGACTCTCTTTATGCTTATTTTTTGTTTTGATTAAATTATTATAATTTGATTTATTAGGATCATCTGACCAAGCCATATTTTTTCTTATTGATGTATATTTAAACTTAGTGTTAAGGTTGTTAATCTTATCTGTTCTAACAAATAATTTTCCAAAACTGTATGTCCCTATTGGAGTTTTTTTATCTCCTTCTATTTTATTTTTAGTAAATCCGTTTAGACCTACTGAGCATCTATACTTTTTTTTCTTAAAGTATAGTATTTTGTCTTTATTTACTAAAATCATTTATTTAGTCAGTAAGGTTTATTATAACTGGTGCATGATCTGAGGGTTTCTCTAAAGCTCTATGATAAGTATCTATTTCAATTGCTTCAAGTTTATCTATAGCAGAAGGTGAAAGTAAAAAATGATCAATTCTTAAACCTTTGTTTTGTTCAAATGCTCTTCCATAATCCCAATAGCTCCAATTAGTTTTATTTGGGTATATTGATCTCCATGCATCATAATAGCCTAAATTAAGAATTTCCCTAAATTTAGCCCTTGATTCTGGTTGAAATAAGGCGTCATTTTTCATCATTTCTGGGTTTGAAGCATCTCTATCTTCTGGGCAAACGTTAAAATCTCCTCCTAATATTATTTTTTCTTCATTATCCAGTAATTTTTTTACATGATTTGATAATTTTGACATCCATTCTATTTTATATGAAAATTTTTCAGTATTTATTGGATTCCCATTTGGTAGATAAATTGATGCCACTCTAAGTCCACTATTTTTTGCATCTATCCAACACTCAATATACCTAGCATTTTCATCACTATACAAATTTGTAATAATATCACTTACTGGGTGTTTAGATAAAATAGCTACACCATTATATGCTTTTTGACCTTTGAAAATTACATTGTATCCTAGATCCTCTAAATCGGATGCAGGCATGTCATTATCTTGAGCTTTAAGCTCCTGTAAAAGCATAACATCTGGTTTTCTCGTATTAAGAAAATCTTTTACATGAGGGAGTCTAACTCTTATTGAGTTTACATTCCATGTAGCTATTTTCATATTAAGTTACCGAGAAAGAAGTACCACACCCGCAGCTAGATGTTGCATTAGGATTATCTATTGTAAAAGAAGCTCCACTCAAGTCTTCCTTCCAAGTAATTTCAGACCCTGCTAGAAAATTAATAGACACATTATCGGTAACTAATGCTGGTTTTCCATCTTTGTCTGTAGAAGCAATAATATCATCCTGTAATGTTTTATTATCAAAATTAAAAGAATAAGAGAAGCCAGAGCAGCCACCACCATCTACAGTTATTCTTAAAAAGCCATTACCCTCTTTTTCTTGAATAAGTTTTATTCTTTCTAGAGCATTTTTTGTTATAGTTAATTCTTGCATAGAAAACTCGTTATTAATTCATAATATATTTATAATGTTAGTTCAATTTTATATTATTTCAAGTTATGTATATATATAAATAATAACTTAAGGAAGATTTATTTTAAATATGGGTGAATTAAATTTATATAAAACTGAATACGTTAAGAGTAAAGGTCGTTTTTTTAAAGAATCAGAATCGTCCTATAGAAATCCTTTTATGAGGGACAGAGATCGTCTAATTCACTCGGCAGCATTTAGAAGATTAGAACATAAAACTCAGGTTTTTGTTCAACATGAAGGTGATAATTTTAGGTCTCGTTTGACTCATACTATAGAGGTTGCACAGATAGCTAGAACCTTAGCTACACGTTTAAATCTTGATTCAGATTTAGCAGAAACTATTGCTTTAGCTCATGATTTAGGTCATACCCCGTTTGGGCATGCAGGGGAAGACGCCCTTAATAATGCAATGAAAAATAAGGGAGGTTTTGACCATAATGCACAAACATTAAGAATAGTTACAAAACTTGAAAAAAAGTATGCTGCATTTGATGGTTTAAATTTAACTTGGGAGTCATTAGAAGGAATTGTTAAGCATAACGGGCCTTTAAAAAATAATATACCAACAGTGATAAAAGATTATCAAAAGTTAATTAAAAATAATAATTCTTCTTTAAATTTAAATTTAGATAAATTTGCTGGGCCTGAGGCACAAGTTGCTGCTATTTCAGATGATATTGCTTATTGTAACCATGATATTGATGATGGCTTAAGAGCTGGGTTATTCAACTTAGAGGCGCTAGAAAGTATTGAACACGTAGGTCAAGTTATACTTAATAATAGAAAAAAGTGGAGAAATATTGAAAATAAGAGATTAATTCATGAAACTATAAGAAACTTAATCAATATTATGATAGAAGATGTAATTAGTGAGTATAAAAAAATAATTAATGAAAATAAGTTTAGGTCGGTAGAGGATATTCGAAATTACAACAATAAAGTTATCTGTTTTTCTCAAAACATGTTTAATGATAATCAAAATTTGAGAAAATTTCTTTTTGAAAAAATGTATAAACATACAATTGTAAATAGAATGACATTAAAGGCAAAGAGAATTGTTGAAGATCTTTTTAATGCTTTTTCTAATGATACTTCTATCTTACCATTAGAGTGGAGAGAAATTGCAGATAATGTTAATACCGATAAAGAGCTATATAGAACTATATCAGATTATATAGCTGGAATGACAGATAGATATGCCGTTATGGAACATAAAAGGCTTTATGATCTGCATGGAGGTTGGAGTGGAACTTCTTTGTATGATAAACGCGATAGATAATCAGTAATGTAGATATGGATTGAAAAGTGAATATATTTGAAAATATTAGAAATATAATAATAGAAGCTGCAAAATCTTTTGGAATAAATGATAAAAAAATACTTGATAAGATTACAGCTGAGCCGCCTAAAGAAGAAATACATGGGGATATATCTACTAATATAGCGTTATTGTCTTCAAAAGCTTTAAATAAAAATCCTAGAGAATTGGCTGAAAATATTGCAATGCTTCTCAAAAAAAATAATTATATAGATGAAGTTAAGATCGCGGGTCCTGGTTTTATTAATCTATTTTTAAATAAATCTATATTTTATGAATGCTGCAAAAATGTCTTAGATCTAAAAAATGATTATGGTAAAAGTGATTATGGTAAATCTGCACTGGTGAATATAGAATATGTTTCAGCCAATCCAACTGGCCCTATGCATATTGGTCATGCAAGAGGAGCTGTATTTGGAGATTCATTAGCAAATTTACTTGAGTATTCAGGCTATAATGTGACCAGAGAATATTATATTAATGATGCTGGACAGCAAATAATAAATTTAGCAAGATCAGTTTATATCAGATATATAGAAATTCTAAAAGATAAAGAACCTATTTTTGGAGATGATTTATACCCTGGAGAATATTTAATACCTGTTGCAAAAAGCATAATTGATAAATTTGGAGATAAATTTATTTCTTTAAAAGAATTAGATTGGATAGAGGTTTTCAAAGAATATAGTATTAATGCAATGATGCTTTTAATAAGGAATGATTTATCTTTAATAAATATTAATCATGATAATTTTGTTTCAGAACAGAGTTTAAAGTCAAATGGTTTAATAGACAATGTAGTTGAATTATTAAGTAAGAAAAATTCAATATATGAAGGAGTATTAGAAGCTCCTAAAGGACAAAAAAATGATGATTGGGAGAGTAGGCCTCAACTACTTTTTAAGTCTACTTTATTTGGAGATGATCTAGATAGACCTTTAAAAAAGGCTGATAATACTTGGACTTATTTTGCAGCTGATGCTGCTTATCATTATGATAAATACAAAAGGAATTATACTTCTATAATAAATGTATGGGGTGCAGACCATGGAGGATATATAAAAAGAATTGAAGGAATAGTAAAAACAGTTTCAGATTCAAAAGTAAATTTTGATGTAAAATTATGTCAGTTAGTAAACTTGAGTAAAGGCGGTAAGCCTGTAAAAATGTCTAAAAGGGCAGGAAATTTTGTCACTATGAAAAATGTAATAGATACTGTTGGTCCTGACGTATTAAGATTTATAATGTTAACTAGAAAAAATGATGCCCCTTTAGATTTTGACTTAGTGAAAGTAAAAGAGCAATCTAAAGATAATCCAGTTTATTATGTTCAATATGCAAATATAAGAATTAATTCACTTTATGAAAAAGCAAAAATACATGGCATTGATTTAAGAGATGATTTAAATAATATAAATTTCAAATTACTAGAAAATATTTCAGAAATAAATTTAATTAAACTTATATCTAAATGGCCTAGACAGGTTGAAGCGGCTGCAAGAGCAAATGAACCTCATAGGATTACATTTTATTTAAATGAGTTAGCCGGAGCTTTTCATAGTTTTTGGTCACATGGAAATGATAACCCAAGTTTAAGATTCATTAATGATAGTAATAAAGATTTAACAATAGCAAGGTTGTCATTAGCAAAAATTGTTAGGATAATTTTATCCTCTGGTTTATCAATACTTGGAGTTAAGCCAGCAGAAAAGTTATCTTAATAGGATTAATAAATGTTAAAAAAGATTATAATTTTAATTATTTTAATTATTTTAGGAGGTATTAGTTATAAGTATATTCCTAATTTATTTTCGAATAATGATCAGATTATCTATATAGATGGTGATGAAGGCCAATATAAATTTTCTCCTACTGATAAGGAAGGGAAGAACTTTAACGGAGAATCTCTTAAAATATATGATATTACAAGAGAAAAATTATTACCAAATGATGATAAAGCCAAAATTATTTCTGAGCAAAAAAATACAAATATTAATAAAGATAATAATACAGTAAATGAGGAATTGGTAGAATCAAATTATATTTACTTACAACTAGGTGCTTACAAGACAATTGAAAAAGCAAATCAATTTGTTGAAACTTTCAAAAAAGATAATTCAAAATTGATCAAGAATTTGAAATTTTATATAACTTCTGCGGATTTAAAGGAAAGAGGAATTTATTACAGAATTAGACTTGGTCCATTTCAAGATAATAAAGATATTTATTCATTATGTATAGATCTTAAATTGGTTAATAATGAGTGTTTAATAGTTAAGGACAAATAATACTTAATGAGAAATGCAAAAAGTATCATAATTGGAATTTCTGGTTTATCTTTAACAAAAGAGGAAATATCTCTTTTAAAATATTTTCTACCTTTAGGTATAATATTATTCAGCAGAAATATTAAAAATAACAATCAATTAAAAAAATTAATTATGCATATAAGAGAAATATTAGGTTTTCATTGTCTCATTTTTATTGATCAAGAAGGTGGAAGGGTTCAAAGATTAAAACAACCTAATTGCCCTGATTATCCAGCTGCAGATTTATTTGGCTATTTGGCAGAAAAGTCTATAAACGACGCTTTAAGAGCCGTATATTTAAATTATTATCTTTTGGGTACTAACCTTAATAATGTTGGTATAAATGTAAACTGTGCCCCTTGTTTAGATGTAAAAAGTTTAAAAACTCATTCTGTTATTGGAGATAGATCGTTTTCATCAGATCCAAATATTGTCTCACTTTTAGGTGAAGCAGCTTCTAATGCTTTAATTGATTCAGGTGTTTTACCTGTTATTAAACATATTCCTGGACACGGAAAAGCTTCTTCTGATAGTCATTTATCGCTACCTGTAATAAATGAAGAGTTAAGCATTCTTCAAAAATCGGACTTTCTTCCATTTAAAGCTTTATATAATATGCCAATGGCTATGACGGCACATATTTTATATAAAAATATAGATAATAAATGGCCTATTACTCAATCTAAATTAGCTAATGTTTTCATTAGGAAAGACCTTAATTATAAAGGGATTTTAATATCTGACGATATCGAAATGCTAGCTTTATCAGGATCTATTAAAAGTAAAATAAAATCAATATATTCAGCAGGTTATGATATAATATTACATTGTTCTGGTAAATTAAAGTCTACTGAATTAGCGCTTGAAAATGCAAATATTTTAGAAGATATATTATATAAAAAAATACAATCAAGCTTAGATAAAATCAATAAAATAAATATGTCTGTTGATTTATCTTCTTATAAGAAAGAGTTAAGTAATATTTTAGAAAATGAATTAAATTACAGTATTTCTTTATAATATTTAAATTGCTATATATAGTGTTTATATCTGGTATATTTATATATGTTGTGTTAAATTTATTGTAATTACTTATTCTCTAAGGTTAAAATGGAAGAAATAAAATATAATATTGATGATAATTCTGAGTCCTCCTCAGAAATAAAAGATAATTCTCTAAATGATGACGTTTTATTATTAAATATAAGTGGTTTTGAAGGAGCTATAGACTTACTTCTCGAATTAGCTCGTAGACAGAAAGTTGATTTACTTAACATTTCCATATTGGAATTAGCAGAACAATATTTAACATATGTTGAAAATGCCAATAAATTAAACTTAGAAATTGCATCTGATTATTTAGTAATGGCTGCATGGTTAGCATTCTTAAAATCTAAAATATTGCTGCCTGAAGAGGAAGAGGATCAATTAAGCGGAGAGGAGCTATCGGATGCATTAAGAATTCAATTAAGTAGATTGCAATCAATGAGAGAGGCAGGAAGAAAATTATTTGAGTTAGATCTACTATATATTGATAGGTTTCCTAAAGGCATTATTTCTAAAGAAATTAAAATTATTACTGTTGAAGATAATACTAATTTAAATGATTTATTATTTTCATATAGTAATATCATAAGAAGTAAAAACTTAAACGATTATAAACCTCCTATAAAAAAATTAGAGACTATTGAATCTGCATTGAAGAGACTGAATAAGTTATTAAACAATGATAAGGATTGGCAACAATTATCATTATTTTTACCAGAAGATTTAGATAATAATGACAATATTTATAATAGCTCAGTATTAGCAGCTACTTTTTCTGCAACCTTAGAATTAGCAAAGAAAGGAAAAGTTGAGATAAGACAGTTAAATCCATTTGGAGAAATATTTATCAGAAATAAGCTGGAGATTAATTAATTATGAATAATGATTTATTAATAAAAATAGCTGAAGGCATTATTTTTACAAGTCAGGAGCCAATTAAAGTAAAAGATTTATCGAATAGATTGCCTGAATGTAAGGATATTGATTCTATAATAGATTTCCTTGTAAATAAGTATAAGCAAGGTGGTTTTGTTTTAGAAAAAAATGGCGATACATTAGCATTTAGGACATCTAGTAGTATTTCTGATTATATGAAAGTTGAAAAAACTATCCAAAAAAAATTATCTAAAGCAGCATTAGAGATACTTGCTATAATTGCTTATCATCAACCTGTTACACGAGCTGAAATTGAAGATATGAGAGGTATAAGTGTTAGTCAAGGTTCACTTGAAGTTCTTTTAAATAATAATTGGGTAGAACCAAAAGGACATAAAAATATACCTGGAAGGCCATCTACTTGGAGAACTACAAAAGATTTTTTAGATCATTTTGGTTTAGCTTCGTTAAAAGAATTGCCTGGTATATCAGAACTTAAATCTGCTGGTTTGCTCGCTAGAAATATTGGCCCTTCAGTTTTAAACAGAGATAATATATCTGAACTTTAATATTACAATTTTATTAAACCTTTCTTTTATATAGATAATACAAATTTTTTGTTATATTATTGTGAATAAGTGTCAATCTCATTGATTATTATATAAGTTAGAAAATATATTAGGGAATAAAATGAAAAATATTAATTTATTTATGATAGCAATAGTGTCCGTTTTTTGTATAGGGAAATGTTGGGCAGAAGAAGTTAATTTGTATTCAGCTAGAAAAGAACATTTGATAAAACCTTTAATAGAATTATTTGAAAAAGATACTGGAATAAAAGTTAATTTAGTAACAGCTAAATCATCACAGTTACATCAAAGGATATTAAGAGAGGGAAAAAACTCTCCTGCAGATGTATTACTTACAACAGATGCTGGAAATTTATGGAAGGCATCAAGCGAAAATTTTTTTCAATCAATTGATTCTGATACATTAAATAGTAGGATAAGTCCAAAATATAGGGATAAAAATAATCTGTGGTTTGGCTTAAGTTTAAGGGCTAGAATTTTCGTTTATTCTTTAGATAGAGTTAGTAAGAGTGAACTTAAAGGTTATAAATTTCTCTCTAACCCAATTTTTAAAAATAGAATTTTAATTCGTTCTTCAAGTAATGTCTATAATCAATCTTTAATTGCTCATATGATTGCTAAATATGGAGAAGCAGATACTGAATTTTGGGCAAAAGACTTAGTTAATAACTTTGCAAGAGACCCTGCAGGAGGTGATAGAGATCAAATTAAGGCAATTGCTGCTGGCATAGGGGATATAGCAGTAGTAAATTCATATTACATAATTAATATGCTTAATTCAGATAATAAGGGAATATTTGATTCTCTAGGTATTTATTTCCCAAATGACGAAGATATGGGTACTCATTTTAATATAAGTGGAGCTGGTTTATTAATTAATGCTCCTAACCCAGATAATGGAAAAAAATTAATTGAATTTTTAGCAAGTGATCAAGGACAAGAAATATATTCTAATATTAATTTTGAATATCCTGTAGTAGATCATATTGAAATTCCTGATGTTTTAAAAAAGCTTGGATCATTTAAAGAAGATTCTATAAATATTTATGAATACGGACGATTATCTTTTAAAGCTATTAAATTAGCTGATAGGGTTGGCTGGAAATAATTTTAATATATATATAATTTTTTTTAATTTATATTTATAATTATTAAATGACTATATTTTTTAAAAACTATTGGGCATATTTATCGGTTATACTAAGTTTATTGGTAATTCTTCCAATTATAATTATATTCTTATTTATTTTTCATTCAGGTAGTGATACATGGACTCATTTAAAGAATACGGTATTAACTTCGTATATAATTAATTCTTTAATATTATTAATATTCTCAGCATTAGGAACTTTAATATTGGGAACTGTTTCTGCATGGCTTGTTGTTATGTATAAATTCCCGTTTAAGAAATATATAGAATGGTTATTAGTTCTTCCTTTAGCTATTCCGTCTTATGCTCTGGCGTATGTATACTCTGATTTATTAGATTATGGAGGCTATTTAACTGTAATATTTTCATTTATAATTAACACAGAAATTAAGAGTATAAACTTTTATTCAATATATGGAGCAATTTTTGTTTTCATTTTTAGCCTTTATCCATATGTCTATTTATTAGCTAGACAAGCTTTTATTGCTCAATCTGGAACATATCTTGAAGTAGCTAAAGTATCAGGATTAAATTTGAGATCAATATTTTATAAGGTATCTATACCATTAGCCAGACCAGCTTTAATAGGAGGTGTAATATTGGTTATGATGGAAACTTTAGCTGATTTCGGAGTTGCTGACTATTTAGGAATTGAGACCTTTACAAAAGGTATTTATAAAGCATGGTTTAATTTAGGAGATATTATTTCAGCTGGTAAATTGTCTATTATTCTACTAATAACTATATCTTTAATTATAACAATCGAAAAAACTTTAAGAGGTAAATCTGAGTATACTAATGATGTTAGAAGTTTTAGAAATTTTAAATTAAATAAACTGAATAAATTTCTAAAAATTGTAGCATTAGTTATTTGTAGTATTCCAATAATAATTGGTTTTATTATACCTCTTATTACTCTAATTAATTGGTCTATATATAGTATTAATAATGTTAATATATATAATTTTTTTAATTTAATAATGTCTTCTTTTAGTTTAGCGTTATTAGCTTCTCTTATATGTGTAGCATTTGCTATAATAATTATATATGGAGTTAGAACTAATGAAAAGATAGCAGGACCTTTTGCTAGAATAGCCAGCCTAGGTTACTCAATACCTGGAGCAGTTGCTGCAATAGGAGTGCTAATACCTCTAGCTTGGTTAGATAACTTTATTAATGATTTTTCACTTTATTATTTTAATATTTCAATTGGTTTAATTTTAACTGGCTCGTGGTTTGCTCTATTGTTTGCATACCTAGTAAGGTTTTTAGCATTATCAATGCATTCTGTAGAAAGTTCTTTTATTAAGATTCCAAAGTCATTAGATTATGTTGCGAAGGTTTTAGGTGCTTCCAATAGTAAGGTTTTAACTAAGATTAATGCTAGAATAGGTCTTGGTGGCATATCTTTAGGTTTATTAATAGTATTTGTAGATGTGCTTAAAGAATTGCCTGCTACAATTATTCTTAGGCCCTTTGGGTTAAATACCTTAGCCATAAAGGCACATGAGTATGCTATTGATGAAAGACTAGGTGATGCTGCTATTCCTCTTCTTGCAATTATTATAGTATGTTTGATACCTTTATTTATATTAGCAAAGGGAATTAGAGAATAATTATAGTAAACAATGTATAAGATATGAAAATGAAAAAAAAACTAATCATTAAAGATTTAAGCCATCAATATAAAAATGGAAAATCTATAAAAAAAATTAATTTAGAATTATATTCAAATGAAATAATTTGTATTTTAGGTCCAAGTGGGTCTGGGAAAACTACCTTATTGAGGTGTATCGCTGGCTTTGAAGATCCTTATAGTGGGGAAATAAAAGTTGGTAATAATATAATTTTTGGAAATAAATATGTACCTACAGAAAAAAGGTCAATAGGTATGTTATTTCAAGATATTGCATTATTTCCTCATTTAACTGTAAAACATAATATTGGTTTTTCCGTTGATAAAAATAATCAATATGATTCTGTTATTAAAAAACTACTTAAAAAAGTAAGTTTAGAGGGGTTTGAAGACCGATATAGCAGTTCCATGTCAGGTGGGGAGCAACAAAGAGTTGCATTAGCCAGAGCTCTTGCTAATAAACCTGATGTAATGCTACTAGATGAACCTTTTGCCGCACTTGATAGTTCTTCTAAATTTGATATTGCATTAGATATTATAAAGGTATTAAAAAGCACTAAGACTCCAACTATAATGGTATCACACGATCCTCAAGAAGCAATGAGACTAGCAGATAGAATAATTATTATGTTGGATGGACATATTATAGATCAAGGATCTCCAAAAGAATTATATTCTAAATCTAAACATCCTTTTTCAACTAAATTAATTGGGCCAACAGCTAGTATAAAATTAAAATCAATCAATAATGTTCTTAATACACCATTTGGCAAAATAAGAGTAAGTCCTAATAAAAATAAAATGTTTGAAGTAATTATTAGGCCTGAAGCTTTTAGTTACTCGAATAATAATAGAAAGGCAATCTCATTACATATTATAAATTATCAATATTTAGGTCTTTTAACGGAGATAATAATAATAGATAATAAAAGTAATAAAAATATAAAATTTTTAATATTTTCTAATATTTTGGATAAGGTGTTATCTAGTAATAAATTATTATTTAATAAAGAATGGGCTTTTGTGTTTCCTATTAAATAAATAAAGTATATACATAATATATTAGAGCTTATATCAAATTTATTAAATGGAGGAATTTTTATGAGTATAGGTATTTGGCAAATTGTTTTAATTTTAGCAATTGTATTAATTTTGTTTGGTGCAGGAAAGTTACCAAGAGTAATGGGCGATGTGGCAAAAGGAATAAAAAACTTTAAAACTGGTATGAAGGAAGAAGAGGATACTGAGGAAGCTAACGCTAAAGATACAGTATCAGTTTCAAAAGATAAAGATAATAATACAGACTCTAAAGCCAGTTAATATATTTACCTAGATTAAGAGGAGACTTGTATGCTTGATATAGGTTGGACAGAAATATTAGTTATTACTGTTGTAGCATTATTTATAGTGGGGCCTAAGGATATTCCAAAGGCTCTTAGAACAGTTGGTATATGGCTGGGAAAGCTTAAATCTTTATCTCGCGAGTTTCAAAATACTGTTGAGGATGCAGTTAGAGATTCTGAATTGGATGAAGTAAAGAAACAAATTGAGTCTGCAAAAAATGATTTTACAAAAGGTATGACAGAAACAATAGATTCTGAAGGTGAGTTAACAGAAATGCTTCGAGGAGTAGATGTTGTAGATAAAGAAAAGTCTCAAAAAAGTTCTGCTTGGCCAATTCCTCTAAATAAGAATGAAGAATCAAAAGATAATATACCTAAAAATAATGAAGCAGAAAATAAAATTAATACTGCTGAAGAAGTAAAAAATAAAGATAAAGATAGTTCAATAACCTAGTAATTCTAAGATTTAATATGGCTAATAATATAGATGAAGATAGTGTAGAAAATTCGAAAGCGCCTTTGGTATCTCACTTAATAGAATTAAGAGATAGATTAAAGTGGGCTGTAATTGCTTTTTTTATAGCATTTTTAATTTCATACTTTTTTGCAGATTATATATATGGTTTTTTAGTTAAACCATTGAAACTTACTTATCAAGATATGGGATATGAAAATCCTAGAATGATTTATACTGGTTTAACTGAGGCTTTTTTTACATATTTAAAGGTTTCTTTTTATACAGCATTATTTATATCTTTTCCTGTGATAGCTTCACAAATTTATAAATTTGCAGCACCCGGCCTCTATAAAAATGAAAGAAAGGCTTTTTATCCATTTTTAATTGCAACGCCAGTTCTTTTTGCGTTAGGGGCTTCCTTAGTTTATTATTTTATATTTCCTCTTGCTTGGAAGTTTTTCTTAGGTTTCCAAACCACAGGACTAGAAACTGGGCTCGCAATTGAACTAGAAGCTAAAGTAAACGAATATTTATCTTTAGTATTAAAATTAATGTTTGCATTTGGCTTAGCTTTTCAATTACCGGTAGCAGTATCTTTACTTGCTAGGGCTGGATTAGTTACATCAAAAGGTATGCGAGAAAAAAGAAAATATGCCTTCGTTGGTGCATTTGCTACGGCAGCAATTTTAACTCCACCAGATTTAATAAGTCAGGTAGGTTTAGGTGTGCCTATAATTATTTTATACGAAATTTCTATAAGACTTGCCTATATTATGGAAAAGAAAAGAATTGATAATGAAGAAATAAATTCTGACGATCCAGATAATCCAGATGATCCAGATGATACGCCTAAATCAAAAAATATAAAAGAAGACGATATAGATGATATACCTGAAACTGACTTTACTGAAGAGTAAGGATTAAAAATGTACGATATTAAGTGGCTTAAAGAAAATACTAATATATTTGATGATGCAATGAAAAAAAGAGGCATAACTAGCATATCAAAACAAGTTGTTAAATTGCATGATGAATACGTAGATTTACTTACTAAATTGCAAAATCTTCAGAATGAGAGAAATATCTTATCCAAAAATATTGGATTAAAAAAATCTAAAGGTGAAGATGCATCTAAGGATATGCAATCTGTTTCAGAAATTAAATCATTTATTACTTCTTTTCAGGAAAAGAGTGATTCTATTCATAATAAAATAATAAAGATGCTAGAAACAATTCCAAATATGCCATCTGAAGATACTCCAATTGGTACTGATGAAAATTCTAATCAATTGATAAAAGAATATGGAAAAATAAAAAATTTTACTTTTGAACCCGCTCAGCATGATGTTTTGGGCTTTAATTTAGGTATGATGGAATTTAATAAAGCTGCGGAGATTTCAGGATCTAGATTTGTTATTTTAAAAGATAAATTGGCTTTATTAGAAAGAGCATTATCAAATTTTATGTTAAATATTCATACTCAAGAACATGGTTATATAGAAGTCAATCCGCCTACTTTAGTAAAAGATAATGCTTTGTATGGAACTGGACAGTTACCAAAATTTAGTGAAGACTTATTTCAAACTTCTTCAGGACATTGGTTAATTCCTACTTCAGAAGTTCCACTCACTAATATGGTTTGTAATGAAATTATTGATAAAGAAAGCCTTCCTTTACGATATACTTCATTAACTAGTTGTTTTCGTTCTGAAGCCGGATCAGCTGGACAAGATACAAAAGGAATGATTAGATTACATGAGTTTAAAAAAGTAGAATTAGTATCTATAGTTGAACCAAGTGAGTCTGTTAAGGAACATGAAAGAATGTTGAACTGTGCTGAGGAAATTCTTATAAAGTTAGAATTACCTTATAGAATAGTTATTCTTTGTTCAGGTGATCTTGGATTTTCAGCTACAAAAACATATGATATTGAAGTTTGGCTTCCTTCACAAAATAAGTATAGGGAAATATCTAGTATTTCAAATTGTAATGATTTTCAAGCTAAAAGAATGAAAGCTAGATATAGAAGTAGTGAAAAAAATATTGAATCACTGCATACTTTAAATGGTTCAGGAGTTGCTGTAGGAAGAGCTTTATTAGCAATATTAGAAAATTATCAAAATGAAGATGGAAGTATAAATGTTCCTAAAGTACTCCAACCTTATATGAATGGTTTAAATAAAATTAATATTAATGAGTAAAATGAATAAAAATCCATTAATATACATTACTAATGATGATGGACCAGATACAAAGGGTTTGAATAAACTCATTGAAATTGTCAGCGAAATAACGGATAATTATTTAGTAGTCGTACCAAAAGAGAATCGTTCTGGATCTGGACATTCAATAACTATTTCAAGACCAATAAGATTAAATAAAATAGATAATAATTTTTTTACTTGTGATGGTACACCAACTGATTGTGTTATGCTTGGTCTTTATGAAATATTAAAAAATAAAAAACCAGACTTACTCATATCTGGTATAAATATGGGGGAAAACTTAGCCAACGATATAACTTATTCCGGAACTGTATGTGCCGCTTTAGAAGGAGCTTTACGAGAGATTAAATCTATTGCTTTATCGAAAATTATGCCTAAAGATGAAAATAAAGATGATTGGTCCTCGATCGATAAATATTTAAAAAATATAATTCTAAATTTGTTAAATAATAAAATTAATAACAATCATTTCCTAAATGTAAACTTTCCGAATACTTATTATAAAAATATTAATGATATTATGATTACAAGGCCATCTAAAAGAAAACCTATGGGGAAGTTTTTATCGAGAAAAGATGCAAAAAATATTCCGTACTTTTGGTTAACAACTGAACGGTATTCTTCTATTATTCATAAAAAGGATAGTGATATTTGGGCAGTGGAAAATAATTATATATCAATAAGTCCGCTTAATATTGCAATGACAGAAATTAGTGATTTATTTGTTTATAAGGAGCAATTCAATAAAAATAAATGATTTAGATGATAGAAATTTAATGATGCTGCTGGAATTAAGGCGTGGTGGTATATTAGATGATAGAATATTTAATGCTATAACTTCATTTTCAAGGGATTTGTTTTTACCAGATGGTTTAAAAGGCTTTGCCAATGAAGATTTAGATTTAAATATATTTTCAGATGTGACTGCTTCAAAAACTAGTGATATTGCTAAGATGCTTTTTTTAGGCTTATCTAATAATAATAGTACAAAAAACGTATTAGAAATTGGAACTGGTTCAGGTTGGCAAACAGCTTTACTCTCTAAAATATATAACCGTGTATACACTATTGAAATTAATAAAAAAGCATATAATTTTTCTAGCAATATTTTAAAAAATATATCTAATAGAATATCTTTTAAATTAGGTGATGGCAAGAAGGGTTGGCTTGAATCAGGGCCATTTGATGCTATATATATAGATTGTGATGTAGGAGATGATGCAATTAATTTGTATTCGAACTTAGTTAAAAAAGATGGTGTAATAATATTAGTTAAAAGCTATGATGGAAAACAATTTTACTCTAGCTATTCACCTACTGAAAAAAATGTAATAATAAAGTCAGATTATCAAGTAGATAGAAGTAAATTAATTTAGATGAAGTTGTAATGAATAAAAATTATTTTATCTTAATAAGTTTTTTTATATTTTTTTCTGGTTGTACTACAACAGATTATTTAGCGCCGGTTATTAATAAAAATAATATTAATAATAATATAGCAAAAGGACAGAGAACTATTACGGTTTATGAAGGTGATAGTCTTTATTCAATTTCCAAAAGAGAAGGTGTCTCAATTAAATCTATTATTAAAGCTAATAAATTGGAACCACCATTTACTTTATATAAAGGTGACAGACTTATAATTGCTAAGCCAAAGCTTCATATAGTTAAAAAAGGACACACTTTATATGATATTGCTAATTGTTATGAGGTTAGTATTTCAGATTTAATGAAAATTAATCAATTAAAAAATAATGATAAAATTTATTTAGGTGATAAATTATTTATTCCTTTATATGATAATACTAACCAAACTAATTGTAATAATATAACAAAAGTTGCTATTACTAAGGAAGTTAATAAAACTACTGAGAAAAAGAAAAATAATAATTACTCTTATATGTGGCCAGTTAAAGGAAAAATTATATCTAAATTTGGTTTATTAGCAAAAGGTCTAAGGAATGATGGTATTAATATTTCTGCAGATATAGGTAATCCTGTTTTAGCTATTGAGTCTGGAAAAATTGTATATGCAGGTAACGAAATACAGGCATTTGGAAATTTAATTTTAATAAAGCATTATAATGATAAAACTTCTGCATATGCACATCTAGATAAAATTAATGTCAAGAAAGGTGAATCAGTCAATAAAGGACAAATAATAGCATTAGTCGGTAATAGTGGTAAAGTATCTATTCCGCAACTTCATTTTGAGATAAGAGATAAAGACGGTCCATTAGATCCATTAAAATTTTTACCTTAGTAATTGATTTTAATTTTTAATTTTCCTGCTAAATCTTGAATGAATTGCCATGCAACTCTTCCTGATCTTGACCCTCTTGTTACTGACCATTCTATAGCTAATTTTTCTAAATCACTTTTATCAATTTTAAACTTATACTCTTTAGCATAACTTTTAACTATATATAAATAATCTTCTTGAGAGCATTGGTAAAAACCTAACCATAACCCAAACCTGTCTGATAATGAAATTTTTTCTTCAGCACTTTCTGATGGAGATATAGATGTAGAACTTTCATTTTCTATCATTGATCTAGGCATTAAATGTCTTCTATTAGAGGTTGCATAAAATAAAATATTATCAGACTTTTTCATTATTCCTCCATCAAGAACAGTTTTTAATGACTTGTAATTTGTTTCATTGTTATCAAAGGACAAATCATCACAAAATATTATAAACTGATGCTTTTCTTTTTGTAATTCAGATATTAGCTTTTGTAGTTTATTAATATCGTCTCTAAATATTTCTATTAATATTAATCTATTAAAATTTTTCGTTTTACTCACCTCTTTATGTACTGCTTTTATTAAAGATGATTTGCCCATACCTCTTGCACCCCATAATAAAACATTATTTGCTGAAAAACCTTTTGCAAATTGTATAGTATTCTCTAATAGAATTTCTTTTGTATGATCAATACCTTTTAATAATT
>CEUR01020479.1_pt1 | contig 33021 bp, 30 predicted proteins | sample 356411 | NCBI WGS metagenome assembly CEUR01 (sample SAMEA2622715, study PRJEB7988) | marine metagenome | biome: marine biome (ENVO:00000447); feature: surface water layer (ENVO:00002042); material: "saline water (ENVO:00002010), including plankton (ENVO:xxxxxxxx)" | depth 5 m
TAGTTTTTAATTAAAATTATTATGGAAAATTTATGATAATTAATAATATATCCCTAGTCAGGTATAAGGGTGTAATGGAGGTTGAGGGAGTTTTATGGGAAGATAGGCTTGCTACCCCCTTAGATATTTATGAACAATATGCAAATTCTTTAAATGCTACAGCTGACTTTGTCCAGTCAGAAAATGGTAAATTAGTTTTAGATCAAATATATGTAAAAATAGAAACAGAGGATAATCAGGTAGGCATTGCTGGACCTATGAATGATCATGTAGCATTCATTATAGCAAATAAATTGAAAGCAATTTTAATTGGTAAGGATGTTTTTGCCTCTGAGCTAATTTGGGATCAAATGTATAGAAAGTTAGTCCATGGTAGGCAAGGAGAACCTATTTGGGCAATTAGTTTTGTTGATTGTGCATTATGGGATCTTAAGGGAAAAATTTTAAATCAACCGGTTTATAAATTATTAGGTGGTGCTACTGTTAATAAAATTCCTGCATATGCAAGTATGTTAGGATATAATGTATTAGATATGAAATTAGTAAAAGCGAGAGCTTTGGAATATAAGTCAAAAGGATTTAAAGCTCAAAAATGGTTTTTTAGATATGGTCCAGCAAAAGGAGTTGAAGGACTCAAAAAAAATATAGAACTTGTAAAAACTCTAAGAGAAACATTAGGAGATGACTATGAACTAATGTTTGATTGTTGGCAAAGTATGGATGTTCCGTATGTATTATCTTTAATAGATGCTATTAAAAAGTATAATCCAAAATGGTTAGAGGAATGTGCTATGCCTGATAGAATTGATAGTTATGTTCGCATTAAAAATAAAACTAACATACCTTTAGCAGGAGCAGAACATCATTATACTAGATGGGGTATTAATCAATTCATATCTGAAGGTGCGTTAGATATTATTCAAGCTGATCCTCATTGGTGTGGAGGTATTTCTGAAATGATAAAAATCAGCGCATTATGTACTACTCATGATTTAATTTTAATTCCTCATGCAGGGGCAATGCACTCAGGAGTACATTTTTCCTTTAGTCAATCTCCAGCTCATACTCCTATGATAGAATATTTAGTAAAATGGATGCCTATATTACAATATTTTTGTAGTGAGGAGATAATTCCTCAGAATGGACATATTAATTTACCAGATAAATCTATTGGACTAGGAGTAAATATAAATAAAGATAAAATAATAAAACAAGAATATGTATATGAATAAGGAAAATACTTATGACAGATAGTGAATTTATCCAAAAAAGAAGAAGTTTTATTTTTTGCCCTGGAAATAAGCCAGATATGATACCTAAGGCTTTATCATCTGGAGCAGATATGGTTTGTATAGATCTTGAAGATGCAATTATTCCAGAACATAAAGATATATCTAGAAGTTCTACTATTCGTGCATTTGAAGATATTTCTATTCCAAATGGCGTGGAAACTCTTATAAGAATAAATGATGTAAATAGTAAAGATGGTAAAGAAGATATAAAAGCTATTTTAGAATCTGTTAATACAGCATCTGGTTTAATGTTACCTAAAATTCAAAATGTGAATGAAATTATTGATTTAGAAAAAAAAATTAAATTAGCTAATAAAAATTTAAATTTACATATTATAATAGAAACTAATAAAGGGCTAGAAAATGCGTGGAATATTGCTCAATCAAGTGTATTAATTAAGTCATTATTATTCGGTGGGGTCGATATGAGTGCAGATCTAGGCTGCAATGGAGATTGGATGTCATTACTATATGCTCGTTCTAGAGTTGTTCATGCGGCAGCAGGCGCTGGGATTGATTCAATTGATGTTCCTTTTTTAGATTTAGAAGATATGGAAGGTATGAGGCAAGAAGCTCAAAAGTCAAAGAATTTAGGTTTTTCAGGTAAAGGTTCTATTCATCCTAAGCAAATTGCATTACTTAATAAAGTGTTTACGCCTTCAGAGTCGGAGATTGAATACGCAAATAAGGTTATTAAAGCATTTAATGAAGCAAGTGATGGGTTAGTTGTAGTAGATGGAAAATTAATTGAGAAACCAGTCTTGAGAACTGCATTAAAAACTATTGCTAATAGTAACTAATTTATCTCAATTTTTTTAGAAATTCTTGAACTCTTTCTTTTACTTCAGGTATATCATAAGAGGTATTTGCCTCATATTCTAAACCTTCAGCTAGTCCTTTATTGCTTGCGGCAAAATAAAGATCTTTATAAGCTCTAATAGAATTAGGACTATTTTTGGAAATTTTTATAGCTATTTCATTTACTCTCGAGTCTAATTCATTTATTGGGAATGCTTCTAAAGCAATTCCGTATTCTACTGCTTGAATGCCAGATATTGTTTTTGCAGTAAATGATAATTCTTTAGCGCGTGCAATACCTATATATTTTGGTAATCTCTGTGTAAGTCCCCATGAAGGTCTAAAGCCCAGAATTGCATGGGTGTCGCCTAATTTAGCTTCATTTGCTATATATATTAGATCTGCTGATAACGCTAATTCTAGCCCTCCTGTAAAACAGAAACCATTTATCTTTGATATTACTGCTTTAGGAGAATCTTCTAGTAATTTTATTACCTCATTAGCATGTTTGTCTAATTCTTTACCAACTCCTCCACTAGATACATCTGTACCATTTGCTTCTAGTTGTCTGAGGTCAACACCAGCAGAAAATGCCTTTCCAGCCCCTGAAAGTATAATAACACTTATAGCATTATTACTATTAATGGTGATTAACTCATCCTTTAGCTCTTGTAAAAGGTCAACAGTAATAGCATTCATCCTCTCAGGTCTGTTAAGCGTTATTTCTGCTATTTTATTACTTATATTAATTTTAATATTTTTATTCATAATAATTCCTTAATTAACTGACCTGTTTTTCGTGACCTTCCCAGAAAGGTTCTCTTAGTGTTGTCTTTAAAATTTTTCCTGCACCAGAGAGAGGCATAGGTTCATCTCTGAATGAGACAGATTTAGGACATTTAAAACCTGCAATTAGCCCTTTACTATGAGAAATAACATCATTTTCATTAATGCTACTATTAGGGTCTTTTCTTACTATAGCGTGTACGGTTTCTCCCCATTCCTCATTAGGGATTCCTATAACCGCACATTCAATAACTCCATCTAACTGATAAACAGCATTTTCTACTTCTGCAGAATATATATTTTCACCTCCAGATATAATCATATCTTTTACTCTATCTACAATATATACATAACCATCTTCATTCATATATCCACCATCGCCTGTATGCATCCAACCATTTAATAGAGCTTTGTCACTTAATTCTTTTTGCCTCCAGTAACCAAGCATAACATTAGGCCCTCTAGCAGCAACTTCTCCCACTTCACCTCGTGGAACTTCATTATCATTTTCATCAATAATTTTAACTTCAACTCCAGGAACTGCCACTCCTGTTGATTTAAATAAATTTGCTTTTGGTCCCTCAAAAACATGGCAATCAGGTCCTGCAGAAGTTATTAAAGGAGAACATTCTGTCATTCCGTATGCATGAGTAAATTTACATTCTGGAATTACTTCCATTGCTTTAACAATTACAGATTCTGGCATTGGAGAAGCACCATATGTAATTTGTCGTAAGGAAGACAAATCATATTTTTTAATATCTGGATGATGAACTAGCATATTTATCATTGTAGGAACTAACAAAGTGTCTGTAATCGAATAATCTTGAATAGATTTTAAAACGCCTTCTGGTGAATATGAAGGTATAAAATAATGTTGCCCAGCAATATGTGTAATTGCAATAGCTCCTGTAACATCGGCTATATGAAACATTGGTGCTGCATGAACCCATCTAGCATCATTTGGAATATTTAAAGCGGTAATTGTATTAAAAGAATTAGAAACCAAATTTGTATGACTTAACATAACTCCTTTAGACCTTCCAGTTGTACCTCCAGTATAAAATAATCCTGCAATATCATCTTTACACCTTAATGCATCTTCAATTTTAGAAGCATCTTCTAAAATATTTTCATACTTTTTCATATTATTTGGGCATTCACCATCAGACATATAAATAATTTCTTTTACAGATGGTATTTTTCCTTCTGACATAGATTTTTCAATAGTTTCTGAAAAGGTTTGATCTACAAATATGATTGAGCTTTCACTATCATTTAACCAAAACTCTATTTCTGGAGGAGCTAACCTTGTATTTATAGGAACAAAAATACCGCCAGCCCATACTGAGGCATATAAAGCTTCAAAATAACGATCACTATTTAGAGATAATATTGCTGCTCTGTCATTGTCAGAAAAACCTAGGTTTTTTAAAGCACTTGCTAATTTACTAATTCTATTAACTGATTCTGACCAAGTTCTTATTCTTTCTCCATCTTGAGTAGCTATTTGCTTTCCATTAATTTGAACAGCTCTTTTAAGTGCTTGTGTTAAATACAATTTAAATCTCCATAATTTTTTATATGATATTCTACATTTATAGAATTTGATTAAAGAATATGTTTATAAAATAATTTTATTCTTTTGCAAAACTTTAATTTCCTCTTTTGTATAACCTAATTCTTTCAAAATATCTATATTGTGTTCTCCTAATTTAGGAGCTTTTTTTGCTTTTATTCTTGGAGCATTTTCAATATTTAGAGGAGGTGAAACAATTTTTAAGTTTTTAATTGTCTCTCCTTGGATATTCATAAACATATTATTTAAATTTGTTTGCGGGTCATTGATCGTATTTTCTGGTTTCATTATTTTTGTAAAAACAATTCCTGTATCAATTAGTTTAGTCCTAATTTCTTCATATGAATATTTTTTAAATTCTTTTTGTAATATTATTTTTAATTCTTTTTTATTTAATTGACGTTTATCTTTAGAATTAAATTTATTCTCATCTTTTAAATGTTTTAAGTTTAAAGTTTCAATAAGTGGCATCCAATGTTTCTCTTCGTTTGTTAGAAGCATAAAAAATAATGAATTATCTTTTAGTTTATATATATTTCGCATTGCGCTTAAAGTTTCCCAATGAAATGTATCAATAGGTTGATGCCCTGATAATACAGCTTGAATTAGCATTGCATTGGACCATACACCATTAGCTAGGAGAGAGGTGCTAACAGATGTGCCTAACCCTGTTTTTTCTCTATTCATTAAAGCCAGTAAAATAGAAGTAAAGAGAGATAATCCAGTAGGATGATCTCCTCCACCTGGTATTGGAAAAGGAGGAGTTTCTTCTGGGTTATTAGTTTTAGACCAATTCATTAATCCTGACCTTGCAAAGTAAGCAGTAGCATCTAAAGCAGTTCTATTTGAGTCTGGACCATTTTCTCCATAACCAGTTAAAGAAGCATAAATTATTTTTGGGTTTAATTTTCTGATAATTTTATCAGTTAATCCTAATTTTTCTCTTGGTGTATTGGGTAAATTAGTAATAAATACATCGGATTCTTGTACCAATTTTTTTATAATTACTTGTCCTTCTTTAGATTTAAGGTCTATGGAAAGGCTACGTTTATTTCTATTTTCAAGGATAAAAGCCCAATCAATATCACTCTCTGGCCAAACATGTCCTCCAATTACAGCTTCTCTATAAGTATCGCCGGTTAGAGGTTCAATTTTAATTACTTCAGCTCCATAATCAGACATGAGGGCACTTACTAAAGGTGCAGCTATAAAACTCGCTGCATCGATAACCTTTATTCCTTTAAGTGGTAAGTTCTCCATAAAAATCCTATTAAAATTTATTTAAAATATAATTGTAATAAAGTATTATAATAATTTAAAGAAAATATTTATTTATTGAGAAGATAATGAAATTAAATTTATACGATGCTCTAAAGCAACCGAATAAAATAATTAAGTCATTAAAAGATGCTGATATCTCAACACTTACACTTGTATTATCATATATTTCTTCTGACTTAAGTTATATAGATAGAATAAAGCCATATGTTAAAGGTGCATTTGATTATGCGGTAAAAGTACCTGAAGATTTATCTCAAGAGATAAGAAATGATTTAATAGAAGTATTAAAGAATAAAACTAATCAAAACAATGATTTAAATAATATAAATAAAATTCAAGATAAATATCTTTCTAAGTTAATGAGTGTTGGTGTAGGTACAGATGTACCCAAAGAATATATATCTATGATGAAAGAAGAATTAGATTTTGATGCCTCATCGGCCAGAGACTATTTTATAAATAAAATAAAAAAATATAAAACTAAGCCAAAAGTAATAATAATTGGAAGCGGTTTATGTGGAATATTAGCGGGTATAAAACTTTCTAAAGCCAATGTCCCATTTCTTATTATTGAAAAAAATAATTCAATTGGTGGAACATGGTATGAAAATACATATCCAGGATGTGGAGTAGATACCCCTAATCATGTATATGCTTATTCATTTGAGCCATCATATGAGTGGAAAGAGTTTTATTCTAAAAGAGATTCTATTTATAAATATTTAAAACATTGTGTGAATAAATATGGCTTAAGCAAGTATATAAAATTTAATACTAAAGTTGAGAGTTTAGAGTATGATGACATTAATAAAAAATGGCAAATATTAACGATTTCTAAAGATAAAAAAGCTAAATTAGAGTCTGATATTATTATAAGCGCTGTAGGTCAATTAAATAAACCTTCATTTCCCAATATAAAAGGTATCGAAAAATTTAATAACCCAGTGATACATACAGCTAAATGGGATAAAAATTATAATTTCCACAATAAAGATGTAGCTTTAATAGGAACTGGTGCAAGTGGAATGCAGGTGGCGCCAGAGTTGGCAAAAGTAGTAAATAAATTAACTATTTTCCAAAGAACACCACACTGGATAATAGCTAACCCTAATTATCATCGTAAATTATCCAATGGTAAAAAATGGGTGCTAGAAAATATTCCATATTATGCAAGATGGTATCGTTTGCAATTATTTTGGGGTTTTTGTGATGGTATTCATGCTTCTCTTTGTAAAGATCCAAATTGGAATTTTCCAGAAAGGTCAATTAATCATACAAATGAACGTTTTAGAATAAATATGACTAAGCATATTGAATCATTAATTGGTTTTGATAAAGAGCTGACAAATAAAGTAATACCTGATTATCCTCCATATGGAAAAAGAATGTTAATGGATAATAATTGGTTTGAAATGCTAAAAAGTGAAAATGTTAGGTTGGTTACAAATAAAATAAATTATATCAATGAAACTAGCATTATTACTGACAATTCCTCTTATGAGGTAGACGCAATTGTAACAGCTACTGGCTTTAATGCTAGTAAAATGATTTGGCCAATAAAGGTTTTAGGTAAAAATGGTATAAATTTGAATGACTATTGGGATAATGATAATCCTAGAGCAAATGTAGGTATAACAGTTCCAAATTTCCCTAATTTTTTTATGATGTATGGCCCAAATACTAATTTAGCACATGGCGGCAGTATTGTTTTTCATGGTGAATGTCAAATAAGATATATTCTTGGTTGTATAAACTTATTATTACAAAATAAATATTCTAGTATGGAGTGTAAAACTGAGGCTTATGAGGAATATAATTATAAGTTAGATAAACAACATGATAGAATGGTTTGGACTCATGATAAAGTGAATAGCTGGTATAGAAACAAAGACGGTCGTGTTATAACTAACTCTCCATGGAGATTAGTAGATTATTGGAATTTTACAAAAGAGCCTAAAGCAAATGATTATTTATTTAAGTAGTTAAGAAAGGAACTTATATGATAAATGAATTAAGAATGTATACAACGAGACCTGGTAAAATGATGCATGTTGTTAATGCTAGTGCAACTGTAGCTCAAAAAATTAGAAATGGAGATACATATGGAAAGTTAATAGGGCATTGGTCAAGTGATATAGGTAGAAAGAATCAATATGTTCATATGTGGGAATATTCGGATGTAGAAGAAATGAGAAAACTAAGATCTGAGCTAGCATCTAAAGAAGAATGGAAAAATGAATTTGTACCACTCGTTGGGCCTTATATTTTGACTCAAGAAATTAGACTTTTAAGACCTTTAACAAAAATTAAACAGCCTAAATTAAAATCTAATATTTATGAATTAAAAATTATTAAACTTAATATTGGACAAGCTATAAAGTGGAAGAATAACTTTTTAGATATACTTTCAGGTCTTGAGGGAGAATCTTTAAATATAGGTTTATGGAATACCGAACTACAAGACCCAAATGAAATTATTTCAATTTGGAGTCATCCAGATACAGAAAGTATGAGTAGTTATTGGTATAATATAGAAAAAAATAAGGAATGGATAAATTTTAATAGTTTTCAAGAAAACTCGGTTAAATATGAAGAGTCCGTAATTCTAAGACCATCAGTTTGTTCACCTCTTCAATAATGTAAAGGAAAAATTTATATGAAAGTTATAATATATATCTTAATATTGTCTTTTAGTTTTATTGCGCAAGCCCATAAATACGAGGCTGAAAATATGCTTGTAGACCATCCTTGGATGAAAGTTTTTAATAATAATGGGGCAGGGTACTTTAAGATAAAAAATATTGGGACCAATGATATTCATTTACTTGAAGTTGTATCTGATAGTGTTGATAATATTGAGTTGCATACAATTATTATGGAAGAAGATGTAGCAAAAATGAGACCCATAAAAGGTGGAGTCATTATTAAGGTTGGAGAATCAATGGAATTTAAACCAATGGGAAATCATTTAATGTTTTTTGGAATTAAACAGGAGTTAGGTGAAGGAGAGTTAATGGAGGCAATTTTTAAGTTTAAAAATTCTAAGGACTTGTTGGTTAAGTTTAAAATGGAATCCAATAAATCTTCACATAATCACGAGCATTAATCATCGGTTAAATAAAAGAGAGGAAAAATTTATCCTCTCTTTATATTTTTTAGGCGCTTTTAGGGATAGCTCCCATTACAGATTTTATTTCTAAGAAATCTTCTAGCCCAAATTCCCCCCATTCTCTTCCATTGCCTGACATTTTATAGCCTCCGAATGGAGCTGCTTGGTCACCAGGAGCATTATTAATATGAACCATGCCAGTTCTGAGTTTAGATGCAACTTCTTTCGCATTATTTATATTCTCAGAGGATACATATCCAGAAAGACCATATATAGTTTCATTAGCTATATTGATAGCATCTTCTTCATCATTGTATCCTAATATACTTAATACTGGCCCAAATATTTCTTCACGAGCAATTGTCATATCATTAGTAACATTAGCAAAAATTGTTGGTTTGATATAGTAACCTTTATTGTAACCTTCTGGTGCATTTGAGCCTCCTGAAACTAGTGTTGCTCCTTCTTTTATACCTGTTTCAATAAGGTTTTTAATTTTATTGTATTGTACTTCGCTAACTACTGGACCTATAGTAGTATTTTCAGATTCCGGATCACCCACAATAATTTTGTCTAGAGTATTTTTTGCAATTTCTATTACATCATCCATTTTAGAGTTTGGTACTAACATCCTTGTAGGAGCATTACAAGATTGACCTGAATTGTTCATACAATGCATAACCCCTTTAGCAACTGCTTTATTAAAATCTGCGTCATCTAATAATATATTTGCAGATTTTCCTCCTAGTTCTTGTGTAACTCGTTTGACAGTATCAGCAGAGGATTTAGCTACTGCTATGCCGGCTCTGGTAGATCCCGTGAATGACATCATATCAATATCTTTATGTTTACTCATTGCTTCGCCTACTGTAGGCCCATCTCCATTTACCATATTATAAACTCCTTTAGGAACTCCTGCTTCGTCCATAATTTCTGAGAATATAATAGCACTTAGTGGTGCAACTTCACTTGGCTTTAATACCATTGTGCAACCAGCTGCAAGTGCAGGCCCAACCTTACATGCAATTTGATTTATTGGCCAATTCCATGGAGTTATAAGGCCACAAACTCCAACTGGTTCTTTTCTAATTATCGTAGTATTCATTTCAAATTCAAACTTATAATCTTTAAGTGTTTTATAGGCTTTACTTAGATGCCCTAAACCTGCAGGAGCTTGAGCTGCATTTGCTAAGTTTACTGGGGCTCCCATTTCACTAGTAATTACTTTAGCTAGATCTGGCATTCGTTTTTTATAAACTTCCATTATTTTTTCAAATAATACTAGTCTTTCTTCTCTTGATGTACGTGAAAATGATAAAAACGCATTTTTCGCAGCAGAAACTGCTTTATTTAAATCTTCTTCGGAACCCATGCTAATTTCTGTTATTGCTTCTTCATTTGCTGGGTTAATCACCTCAAGAGTTTTTGGAGAAATTGGGTCAACCCATTGACCATTAATATAAAATTTTTTGTTATTTTCCATTTCTTTATCCTTAGTAATGTTAAATTAATTAATGTGAGATTTTGGATCCCATCTGGTTATATAATTAGAAATAAATGAAACTATATTATATAATAATATTGTAAAAAATGCTAAAATTATTATTGAAGCAAACATTAAATCTATTTGGACTCTTCCACTTGCATAAAGCATTAGGTATCCTAAACCTTCTGAAGAACCAACCCATTCACCAATTACCGCACCCATTGGTGCAAATGCTGCAGCAAGTTTTAATCCAGAAGTAAGTTGAGGTAATGCAAATGGAATTCTAATTTTTATAAGCATAGTGTATGTACTAGCATCCATCATTTTAGCTAGGTTAATTATCATAGGATCAATTCTTTTTAATCCATCATAAAAGGCAATAGTAATAGGAAAGTATATAATTAATGTTGTCATTATAATTTTTGACCATATACCATATCCAACCCAAAGTGTTAATATTGGAGCTATAGCAAATATTGGTATAGCCTGAGTAAGTATTATAAAAGGAAGCATCCACTTACGCATACTTTTTGATAGTATTAATAGTATTCCTGTATATATTCCAAAAAATATACCCAGTATGAATCCTATTAAAATTTCACAAAAAGTAACATAAGAATGATATGTAAGAAGTAAAAAATTATTTTTGATTGATAAAAACACCTTATAAGGATTAGGAAGTATATATGAGGGGCTACTTGTAACATATTGAACTGTCCACCATAGTAGAATAAAAATTATAAAGCTGAATAAGTAGTTAAAAATTTTTTTCATGGAATATAAGATTTTTCTAATTTATTTAATATGTATTTATGACTATATAGTAAATTTTCATTATTGATTTTTCTGAATGGTTTGCTTTTAGGTAATTTAATAGGCATTAATTTTTTATTTGATATGAAATATAAATTATTACTTAATAGTAACGCTTCGAGTGGATCGTGAGTAACCATTATTACAGTTTTATTTTTAAGCAGTTTCCATGTAAGTTTTTGTATTACTGACCTTGTTATACTATCTAATGCAGAAAAAGGCTCATCCATAAGTATTATATCTTTATTTTCCATTAATGTTCTTGCTAAAGCAACTCTTTGCTTCATTCCGCCAGATAACGTAGAGGGTAGTTTTTTAGCATCATTTATTAATCCTACTTGTTCTAATAGGTTTTTTGCTTTCTTTATATCTATTTTTTCTCTCCTTAATTTTTGTCCCAGTGTGACATTTTCAATTACAGATGCCCAAGGAAGTAATAGATCATTTTGAGCCATCCAAGAGAAAGAGTAGTTTGTATTAGAGTTTATTAAGGTGTTATCAAAAACTTTTGGAAGGTCCATTCCAGCTATAATTTTTAACAATGTGGATTTACCAGATCCAGATTGACCTATAATCGAAGTCCATTTGTTATGATTAATATTTAATTTAAGATTTGAAAAAAGTACTTCTTGATCATTTTTTAATGAACCTTCTAATGAAAAAGATAAATTATTTATAGCCATTTATATTTTTAATAAATTTCTATTGCCATTTTTTCAAATGAATATTTTTTATCTATAAGTCCTTCTTCATATAAAAAATCTTCAAATCTAGTATATCTTCTTTTATCTAATGCCGCCGGCCTTAGAGCAAACCTTGGTATAGTATCATACCAAGCCATTTCATTTAATTGATTATTTAATTCTTTTGAGTAATTAGAAAAAATTTTCCAAGTTTCATCTGGGTGATTAATTATATATTGAGTAGCTTTTTCTATAGAGTCTAAAAATTTTGTAAGCATATCTTTATTAATATTTTTATTATTAACTATAAATATTAATTCGTCGTAAGGAGGTACTCCTTCTTCTTCAATATAAAAACATCTCCCCTTAACACCTTCAATCTTCATTTGATTTAGCTCAAAATTTCTATAGGCGCCTATAACTGCATCTACTTGTCTGCTCATTAGAGAAGGGGATAATGACCAATTTACATTTACGTATTCTACTTCATCTTTATTGATCTTTGCTTTTTTAAGAATTGCACTTAATAAAGCCTGTTCCATTCCAGATATAGAATATCCAATTTTTTTATTTCTTAAATCTGACAAAGTTTTTATTGGGCCATCTTCTAATACCAATAAACAGTTTAATGGAGTGGCAACTAACGTTCCAATTCTTGTAACTGGTAAACCTTCATGAACTTGCATATGTAATTGAGGTTGGTATGAAATGGCTATATCTGCTTTACCTGCTGCTACTAATTTGGGAGGGTCTGCAGGGTTTGCCGGAGGAATAATTTCTATTTCAAGTCCTGCATCTTTAAATATACCTTTTTCATTTGCAATTATTATTGGCCCATGGTCAGGGTTAATAAACCAATCAAGCAATAAAGTTACTTTATCGTTAGTATGTGCACTTCTAAAAGGAATAAAAGAAATTATTAGTATTATAAAGGTTTTTTTAAATAGATTGGTCATTTATTTACTCCCTACTCTGGTACTAACCAACAGGTTCAAAGGGTATATATCTCAGCCTTATTATTTAGGCACCCCTGATTAAGAGCTTATTATATATTAATTAATTTTATATGTTAAGCACTTTTATTTATAATAATATGATCAATATTTAATCATCAATTATTTTTAATGTATATATTTTAATCATTATTTATAAATTGTTATTAAAATACGGCTGATTAAATAGCATTAATAGGTGGCATGAATCATGCTTATTAAAGATATAAAAAGATATTTATTTTAATAAACACGAAGGAATAAAAAATGGAATCTCAAGATATTGCGTTTATATTTAATACGTTTTCATTTTTAGTTAACGGCATATTAGTTATGTTGATGGCTGCAGGTTTTTGTATGCTTGAAGCTGGTATGGTGAGATCTAAAAGTGTTGCAACTATTTGCACAAAAAACATAGTTTTATATTCTGTTGCTGGAATATTATACTTTCTTATTGGTTATAACCTTATGTACTCAGGAGTAGATGGAGGGTTTATTGGAAGCTTTAGTCTATTTGAAGTTGCAGACCCTGCAACGGAATCTGCTGAAGGTGGATATGCTGCAGCATCAGACTGGTTCTTCCAAATGGTTTTTGTAGCTACTGCAGCATCAATTGTTTCTGGAGCAGTAGCTGAAAGAGTTAAATTGATGTCATTTTTAGCTATAGTGGTAGTTCTTACAGCAATTATATACCCTATACAAGGTTCTTGGACCTGGGGCGCAGGTTGGTTATCAGAAATGGGCTTTAGTGATTTTGCTGGTTCAACTATTGTTCACTCCGTTGGTGGATGGTGTGCACTAGCTGGTTGTATTGTTCTTGGAGCAAGAAAAGGAAAATATGATAAAGATGGAAAAGTAAATCCAATGCCAGCTTCTGCATTACCTCTTGCTACATTAGGTACATTCTTACTATGGTTTGGTTGGTTTGGGTTTAATGGAGGCTCTCAATTAGCTCTTGGTTCTGTAGCTGATGCTAGCTCTATGGCAAGGATATTTGCTAATACTAATCTAGCTGCTGCTGGAGGAGTTGTTGTATCTCTAATATTAGGTCAAATACTTTATAAAAAAGTTGATCTAACTTTTATTTTAAATGGAGCGCTTGGAGGTTTAGTTTCTATAACTGCTGAGCCATTAGCACCTACATTTTTATCAGCAGTTTTAATTGGTGGAGTAGGTGGAGCATTAGTAATATTCACTGTTCCTTTATTAGATAAGCTAAAAATTGATGATGTGGTTGGAGCTATTCCTGTTCACTTAGTTTGTGGAATATGGGGTACTTTAGCTGTTCCTCTTACTAATGATGGAGCAAGTTTTACTACTCAATTGATTGGTATAATTGCAATTGGGGCATTTGTCCTTATTACTAGCTTTATACTTTGGTATGCAGTAAAAGCAATACTTGGAGTAAGATTATCAGAATCAGAAGAAAAAGATGGAGCTGATAAATCTGAGATAGGACTTAGTAGCTATCCAGAATTTACTCAATAATACCATTAGAAAGGAAAGAATTAATTTTCTTTCCTTTCTTTTTTTTAACATTATTTAATACAGTACGTATTAAAGTAAATTATATGGAGTTAAGATGTCTGCTATAAAGGAATTAAAAACATCTAGTGAACAAAAAAATTTAAAAAGTGATCTAAATAAAAAATTAAAAGTTTCTGATGTCATTTATTTTGATAAAGGTGGTATTGATGGATTTCAAGATTGGGTATTAAAAAGGTTAGAATGGACTGTTTCATTATCTAGATCTCCAATTCATCAAGCAGAAAGGTGGTGGAGTCAAACTTTAGATCATAGATTAATAGGTTTATTAGCAGTCTCTAGCAGATATAATATACTTCCTAGACAATATAGCCAATCTGAAAAAGATCAAAATTATGTTAGTATGAAAACAGTACATAATTTATGTACGGCTAGTCATACAACTCTTCAAAAAATTGTGGCAGACGGTATTGCAAGGGGAGATTTGATTCCATTAGTTACTAATAAAGGGGATAAAAGGTATTCTATATTTACTGCAAGCGATAGCATGTGCAAGGCATACAAAAACATTAAAAATTGGACTGGTTTTTAGAATATTTTTTTATAATTACTGCTAATCACTTTTTTTATACTTTTTATTTACTTTTACAGTTAACTTATTCTTTACTTAATATATCTTAATATTTTCTATATTTTTTTATCAATTTTTAAAGAAATTATTCTATAAATAATAAAAGTATATTTTATATACGTGATATTATGTAGCATTTAGGCAACACAAAAAATTAAAAAATTAATAATTATTATAGTTAGTTTAATTATAATGAATATATATTTATTTAATTTTCTTATTATATACATATAATTTATTTTTTTTAGAGAATATAAGGTTTTTTACATAAAGAAAAATGACAATAATTTTGTATTAATTTTTAACAAAATAAATGTAGTTTAGTATGACATTTATTCATGCTTTTTAAAATTATCATTCATATATAGATTTTTAACAAATGTTGTAATAAAGCAACAAAAAATTAAGGAGATATATATGTTTAAATTATTTATTAGTATTTTTGTAATGACATACTCATTTATTAATATAGCTAAAGCTGATGTTTCTATCAGTGGTTTTATGCAGCACATCGTTGGAATGGGTGATGAAGTTGATGGCGGCGTAACTGATAAATTTACACGAGTTTCTTTCGGGGCAGATACTACAGCAGACAACGGTTGGACTGTAGGTGGTTCATTTGCATTTAGTGCTCAAGTTATTAATAGTGGTGCTAGTGATGCTTACTTACCTACATCAAATTCTATGTATGTACAGACAGGAATGGGAACTGTAACAATTGGTCAGACTGCAGATGCAGCAACTAATTTAATACCAAGAGTTTCTGCTATGGTTCCAGGTGATGGAACAGATGGATATTATTTTGCTTTATTTGATTCTGGTACGTTAGCAACTTCTGATACCGGATTTGCAGAAGTGTATTATGCTCAAGCTGCAAGTAGAATTAATTATGCACTTCCAGTTATAAATGGATTTTCTGTTCAGGTAACTTATACTCCTGCATTAGAATTTAATTCTTCTACTTCTAATGCAAGAACACAGACTACTGAAGCATCAAATCATGGTGAAGCAACTCATGTAGCTGTATCTTATGAAGGTGAAATGGATGGTATTTCTTATGTTGCAGGTATAGCAACTATTAATGGTAATGCTAAAAGTACTGCTGGGGCAACAAATAATGATTTAGCAGTCATAACAGGTGGCGTAAAAGCATCTATGGGAAATATTACTGTAGGAGCTCATGCATATGACCACGGTGAAAGTTTTGGAAGTGTAGGACAAGTAAATAAAGCATCTGATGCTGGATATACTTTAGCAATGGAATATGCCATGGGGAATATAACAGTAGGTGTTGGTTATGCTCATCAAGAAAAAGTTGATGGAGGTGCTTCTTCAAATGTTAAAGAAGATACCATAACTTATTTTGGTATTGGTTATGATATTGGTGGCGGTGTTAATACTTGGGTACAACTTGATAACATAAGCCATTCTGATGGTGACCATGCAACTACGGAAACTGACCCTCAGTTACTTATGGCTGGAATTTCACTAGGGTTCTAGTGTAAATAATTTATGATTTTATATTAAGTATCCTCCAAAGAACTCAATATTTAATCATAGAAAAATCAATTATTCGTTTCCTCCAAAGAACATAATAATTGATAGAAAAGGAGACAAGGAATTGTCTCCTTTTTTTTTATTTTTTTTTTATATATACTTGTTATGTTTATATATTTTAAAGGGTAAAAAAAATGTCAGAAATTTTGATTAGTGATTTAGTAAAACTCCAAGCGTGGGACACTCCAACTATTTGTAATGCTTTAGACATTGCATCTCCAGATAGAAGAATTATAGGTTTTACTTCTAAACCTTTAGTTGCTGTTGGAGTTCATGGCTCAGTATGTGGGTATGTAAAAACAGCTAAAATTAGTGGTAAAAATAAGCCTTTAGATAATGCTAAAGAAATTAGAACTGCTTACTATAAGTATATTGCTGACGAGCCTAAACCATCTGTAGTTCTAATAGAAGATGAAGATAACCCAGAAGGTTTTGGTGCATTCTGGGGTGAGGTAAATAGTGCAATACATTTGGGATTAGGTGTTAAGGGTTTAGTCACAAATGGTGTAATTAGAGACTTAGATCAGTGGGCAAATGGTTTTTCTGCTCTAGCTGGCTCTATAGGACCTAGTCATGCATATACTCAAGTTTTAGAATTTTCCTCAGAGGTTAATATATATGGAATGAAGGCAAGTGATTCTGATATAGTCCATTTTGATAAGCATGGAGCTGTAATTATTCCTAAAGAAGTTGTTAAAATATTACCTGAAATTATTAATAAACAAATGGATAAAGAAGCTGTAATTCTAGAAGCTGCACGATCTCCAGATTTTAATATTAATAAGTTACTAGCTGCTATGAATAATGCAGAAGAAATTCATTAATATTTATTAAGGCTTAAGAATTAATCTTCCTATAACTTCCCTATTTTCTATTCTCTTTAGAGCTTTACTAGCATCTTTAAGCTTCAGTGTATCATGAATTACAGGCGTAATTAAACCTTTATTGGCGATATTTAGTAATTTATTCATTGCGGGCTTTTTTAATTTTGGATTTTTCCTAAAATATTCACCAGCTCTTACACCAAGTACGGATATGCCTTTTATTAGAGCAATATTTATAGGAAGATTAGGTATAGTCCCGCTTGCAAAACCAATCACAAGTATTTTTCCTCCCCATTTAATTACTTTTAATGATTTTGAAAAATATTCGCCTCCTATAGGATCGTATATAATATCAACACCATTTTGATTTGTGATTTCTTTTACATCATTTATCATATCTTCATATCCAATAGCGTATCTAGCTCCAATTTTTATAGCTTCCTTTTGCTTTGCTTTAGAACTGCAGACAGCAATAACTATAGCGCCTATCGCATTAGCTAGTTGAACTGCGGCTAGCCCAACTCCTCCAGTTCCTCCTAGTACAAGTATTGTTTGACCTTTAATAATATTGGCTCTTTCAATTAGTGCAACATAGGCTGTTTGTGAAGCAACACTAAATCCAGCTGCTTCTTCAAAAGAAAAATTTTTAGGAAATATTTTTAAATCATCAATATTTGCAATGACTTCTTCAGAATATGCTCCATATCGCATTTGGTATATGACTTTTGTACCAATTGGAAAATTAATATTATTAGATTCTGAAATAATACCTGAGAGCTCCATACCTGGAATAAAAGGAAGGGAAGGCTTTAATTGATACTTACCTTCTATCATAAGTTTATCTGGAAAGTTTACTCCACATGCTTTAACTTGAATCCTAACTTGATTGCTCTTTATGGGTAAAGAATCAAATTTTACATAATCTATATTATTAATTGAGCCAAAACTATTGCATAAAATAGCGCTATATTTACTATTCTTCATAAATTATAATTTATAAATTCTAGTTGCGTTGTCATGAAAAAGTTTAGTTCTTTCATCTGGAGAATAATCCTTTGTTAGCAGCTTAAAACCATTCCATAAATTTACATAACTGCAGCTAATTTTATCTACTGGAAAATTTGACTCAAACATACATCTATCTATTCCAAAAAGATCTAATGTTTTTTCGTAATATCTTTTTGTTCTATTAATCAATTCTAGACCGGAGGGAGCTTTTTTATTTAGGTGCCATTTAAAACCATTAATTTCCATAGCTATTCCTCCAAGTTTAGCGACTACATTTTCGCATTTAGATAACTCAGTAATATGTTTCTCCCAGAAAGAATATGTTTCTTCTTCTTTGTCAGTAAAAGATCCTATACCTAAAGGACCACCAAAATGGTTAAGTATTATAGATGTATTTGGAAATTTCTTAGCCAATTGAATTAATTGTGGTAATTGCGGGTGATAACACCAAGCTTCAAATGACAGATTTCTAGGCTCTAAATGTGCAAAACCCTGGTGAAACATATCATTAATATATACTCCTTCAATGGGTCGAGCTCTAGTACTAGGAATTGTTCCATCAGGATGCATTGCTGCCTGCGATCTAATACCTTTAAATCTCTTTGGGGCGACACTGATATGTTTATCTAAAATATTTGCGACTTTATCACCAAATAAAAGGGGAGCACTTCCAACTATTCCTTCGGCTATTTTAGTCTTGCCATATAAGCCAGAGTTGCTCATAGCGGCTATACCATTTACAAATTCAGTTTCATTAATAACTTGATCTTCTATAGAATGTTCTGGATTATACATGGCACCACATTCAATAAAAACTGTTGAGACTATATTATGTCCAGATTCTGTATCTTTTAGTATATCAGGAAGGAGATAAGTTTCTTCAATATAAGTCTTATTAAAATCCCATAAATGATGGTGTGGATCGCATATAGGCAAATTCGGCTCTAAAGCTTCTTCTTTATTTGTTAATAACCATTCTTCGTTAGAATTCATTTGATTAATTTAACCATTCTTTTACCTTTATTTTCTCCATTTAATAAACCTATTAGAGCGCTTGGTGTATTTTCTAAACCTATAATTATATCTTCAGCAGGCTTTATTTGCTTGTTATCTATCCATTCCATAAGTTGCTTTTCAGCTTCATGTTTTTTATCTTCAAAATCCATAACAATGAAACCTTTTAATGAAAGCCTTTTAGTAACTATTAATCCTGGTACTCCTCTAGGACCATTTTGAGGTGCTGCTTGATCGTATTGAGATACTGCACCACAACATATAATTCTTCCAAAGTTATTCATAGCAAATAGAACAGATTCAAATATTGGACCTCCTACATTATCAAAATATACATCAATTTTTTCAGGACATATAGCACGTAGGTCTTTAACAAAATTATCGTTTTTATAATTAATTACTCCATCAAAGCCTAGTTCATCTATTAACCATTTTGCTTTGTCATCGGAACCTGTTATTCCAATTACTTTACATCCTTGAATTTTTGCAATTTGTCCAGCCACATTTCCTACCGCTCCTGCAGCTGCTGAAATTAAAACCGTTTCTCCTTTTTTAAGTTCGGCCAACTCTAAACCAAAATATGCAGTTTTTCCTGTTATACCTAGAACACTCATATGTAAATTTTCACTAGATTTTATAGATGTTTTAATTAGTTCTGCTTCATTTACTATTGAATAGTTTTGCCAACCCAAGTCTCCTTCAACATAGTCGCCAACTTTATATTTATTGCTTTTAGAGTCTATAACTTTGCCTAGAGCATATCCTCCCATTACGTCGCCAGGCAGTATTTGGCTTCTATATGTTCTTCCTTGCATCCAAGCTCTATTGGCTGCATCAATAGATATATATATTACCTCTACTAAAACTTGGTTGTTGTCTAAATGGTTTATTTTTGACTCTTTAAGCTCAAAATTTTCTTTAGTTAGCTTGTCTTTAGGTGAGCTTTTTAAATAAATTTGTTTATTAATTTGTGAATTTATATCTAACATTCTAAAGACTCCGTTAATTCATTAAAATTATTTACAATTAGATCATGATGTGGATTCGCCTCTGGGTCTGGAGGGCCTTCTTCGCCCCATTCTAAAGGTCTTTTTACAAATATAGTCTTAAAACCTACATTTTTTGCTGCATCTAAATCAAAATTATGGCATGCAACCATTCCGCATTCGCTTGGATCAAGTTGTAACCATTTTGCTGCGGTTTCATAGGCTTCAGGTAATATTTTATATTTTCCAATCCCTTCACAAGAAAATACTGCATCCCAAGTCAAATTATTTTTTCTTGCTGTATCTATAATTAATTTAAAGCTTAACAAAGTAAAAGAAACACATAAAAATTTCTTTTTCAGTTTGGTTAATGCTCCTGGAAAATCATCCCAAACTATAAAATTATGTGGGGCTTTATATGAAATATCATGAATATTTTTATCAGTAAATTGATTGAGGTTAAATTGAGAAATAATCTCTTTTAGTGCTATTTCATGTCCACCATCAAAATTATATTTAGGCGCAGAGTGTTCACCTAAATTTAAAACAGATTTGAGTGATTTTCTTCTTAGTTCATTAGTAATTTTTGCCCAATCCATATCTATATTATGCTCATTACCAGCCTCTTTAAAGGCGTTTTTAAATCCAGTATGCCAATCTAAAATGGTTCCTCCTGTATCAAATGTAAGAGCTTTAATATCTTTAATAGACATAATAGAATTCCTTTTAATAATTAATATATATTATTAATATAGTTTATTATCTTCCTGTAAATACAGGTTTTTGTTTTGCAACAAATGATTTAGCGGCATTTTGGTGGTCTTCAGTATCTCTACATAGTGTTTGATATAAAGCTTCGCTATCTAAAGATGCATTTAAATTACCTTCCTCAGCTAGATTCATATTATGTTTCATATATCTTAAGGCTGTAGAAGGACCATTTGCAATTTGGTCTATAATTTCATTTGCGGTAGCTTGTAGCTCATCATCAGTTGCTACTTTATTTATAATACCTAAATCTTTGGCTTCATTAGCTGTAAGTATAGTGGATAGATAATATAATTCTCTAGCTTTTGCTGTACCAACCATTTGCGTTAGAAAAAATGTTCCTCCAAAATCTCCTGGAAAACCTGCTTTGGCAAACGCAGTTGTTATTTTAGCATTTTCACTAGCAATTCTAATGTCGCATGCTAATGCCAGTGACAATCCTGCTCCAGCAGCAGCACCAGGTAATACAGCTATTGTAGGAGTAGGCATTTCATGAAGAATTCTAGATGTTTCCATCATACGTCTCAGATTATTAGTTTTCTCTTGAGTAGTTTCTTTCTCATTATCTCTTTCTGCCATATCTTTAAGATCACCACCAGCACAGAAGGCGTTGCCTGCACCAGTAATTACTACTGCTCTTATAGAGCTATCATTTTCTATTTTTATTAGCTCATGATAAAAATCATTTAGCATATCATGACTAAGAGCATTTCTTCTCTCTGGCCTATTGAAAGTTATTGTAACAGTAGAATTTTCTTTATTTACAATTAAATCATTACTCATTTTTATTTATCCTTTATATTAATTAATAGATTGATGTCCTCTGATTAATTTACCTGGAAGTTGTCCGGTAAATTCTCCATTATGTGAAACTTCTATTCCTTTAACAAAAGTATGATTGTATCCTTTAGATTTTTGAATTAGTCTCTTACCTCCAGCAGGTAAATCATAACTTAAGCATGGTTTTGTTAAACCAATATTGTCATAATCTATAATATTTATATCTGCTCGCATTCCTTCAATTAAGGCTCCTCTATCTAGGAGACCATAGGTTTGTGCGGTCTTTAAAGTTTGTTTAGATACTAAATATTCTAAGTTCAATAATTTTCCTCTTTTTCTATCTCTTGACCAAAATGGGACCATAAAAGTAGGATAACTAGCGTCACAAATTGTTGCTACATGTGCACCAGCATCTCCAACACCACAAATTGTATATTCAGATTCAAGCATTTCAGCAATAACATCTAGACTGTTATGAGTATAATTTTCAAAAGTATGCATCAAAAACTCATCATTTTCAGAGGAAATGAAATGATCAAGAATAACTTCCCATGGGTTTTTATTTAATTTTGATGAAATAGAATTTATACTCATTTCTTTTGTAGGTTCATAATTTAGCGGTTCTTTTAGTAAGTATGTAAGAGAAAAAGTTTTTTCTATCCATTTTATATGTGCATTATCAGGGGTATCATTTATTAAGCTATTACGAATATTTATATCATTTTTTATTATATTATTTCTTTCTTTATTACTTAAATGTTTAATTTTTTTCCATGCTTCATGGCTAGAAAAAGGATTTACACTGGTATTAAAACCCATTAGCACCCCGATAGGTCTACTTCCTACCTGACCAGTGGTAATTATGCCATTCTTGTTAGCGTAAGAAATATGATTCAAAGTATCTCTCCATCTATCTGGAAAGTCATTATATTGTATTAAAAGTACTGATAAAGGTTGACCTGAGTGTTTAGCGGCTTGAATAAGTAATTCCATTTCTCCTGGGCCCATATCTGAGTTACATTGTAATAGACCTTTTTTAGTATTTTTTAAAGCTTCAGCTATTCCTGCTAATTCTTTATCATCTGCATTTAAACTTGGAACTAGGTTTCCATCAGCAGACTTATGTTTAGTCGTTCTAGAAGTTGATATGCCTAATGCGCCAGCACAAAGAGCTTCTTCTAGTATGCTTTTCATTTTAGAAATTTGTTCTTCATTTGGTTTACATAAATGATTTGCGCCGTCGTCTCCCATTACAAAAAAACGAAGAGCAGAATGAGGAACTTGAGTGCCTATATCCATTATTCTAGAAGAGCTTTCTAGTGCATTTAAATATTCAGGGAATGTTTCCCAACAAAAATCTATGCCTTCTGATAAAACGGTTTCTGGAATATCTTCAACACCTTCCATTAAATTTATTAAGTATTTCTCTTTGCCTTTTTGAACTGGAGCAAATCCAACACCGCAATTTCCAAAAACACAAGTAGTAACACCATGCCATGAAGACGGAGTAAGATAGGGGTCCCATGTAGCTTGTCCATCGTAGTGTGTATGAATATCTACCCATCCAGGAGTTACAAATTTATTCTCTGCGTTTATAACTCTACTGCTTTGTCCTGATACTTTTCCAATTTCAGAAATTTTACCATCTTTGATTGCTATATCAGATATTTTTCTAGGAGAGCCAGTACCATCTATTATTGTACCATTTTTAATTATTAGATCATACATAATTTAATTTCCTTAAAAAAAATTAGTTTTACATCATAGTTTGTTTTATTGCTTTATTCCAGCCATTTCTGTATTTATTTATTTCTGCACTTTGCATTTTAGGATGGTAACTTTTATTTAATTTCCAAAACTTACTAGACTCTTTAAGAGATGAAAGAAATCCAGACCCAATAGATGATAATATTGCTGCTCCCTGCGATGTTAATTCAGAATTATAAGATTTTTCAATTTTAGTTTTACTAATATTTGATAAAAACTGAATTAACCAATCATTATTACTCATAGCACCATCTACTTTAACAATAATGGGTTTTTGTCCATCTGATGACATCGCATCAAATAGATCTACACTTTGGTAAGCTACTGCTTCTAATGCAGCTCTAACTATTTCCGCTTTACCTGATGAACCTGTTAATCCTACTATGGTACCTCTTGCATCAGATCTCCAATGGGGAGCACCAAGGCCAGTAAATGCGGGTACAAAATATACTCCATTATTATCTTTAATGCTTGCAGCTAATGATTGACTGTCATTCACATTTTTTATAATGCCAAGTTTATCTTTTAACCATTTCATAGAAGCTCCAGATACAAATATTGAACCTTCAAGTGCATAAGATGAACTTTTATTTATTCTATAAGCTATTGTACTTAATAGTTTACTTTTACTTACTAGAGCTTTATCTCCAGTATTTAATAAAATAAAACACCCAGTGCCAAATGTTGCTTTAATATCTCCTGGGTTTATACAGTTTTGACCTATCGCAGCAGCTTGTTGGTCTCCAATCATTGCATTTATTGGAACATTTATATTTACTACATTTTTACTAGTGGTGCCGTAATCAAATATATTATCTTTAACTTTAGGTAAAATATTTATAGGAATTTTAAAGATATCTAGTAATTCATTATCCCACTTATTTTCATGGATGTTATATAAACTTGTCCGAGATGCATTTGTTGCATCTGTGTAGAAGCTTTTTCCTTCAGTTAATTTAAACAATAGAAATGTTTCTATGGTACCAACGGCAAGTTTTCCGCCTAAAGATAATTGTTTAGCATTATCAATATTATCAAGTATCCAAGAAATTTTAGTTGCTGAAAAATAAGGATCAATTAGTAGTCCCGTTTTAGAAGTAATTATTTTGGTTAATCCATTTTTAGTTAAATCATCACATATATCTTTTGTTCTTCTGTCTTGCCAAATAATAGCATTGTATAATGGTACACCAGTTATTTTATTCCAAGCAATTATAGTTTCTCTTTGGTTAGTTATACCTATTGATACAACCTTAATATTTTTTTCCTTAGCAAAAGAAATTATATTTTTAGTAACAGTTAGAGTCTTATTCCAAATTTCATTAGCATCTTGTTCTACCCAACCATTAGCTGGATAAGTAGTATTTATATTTATTTGTTCAATATGAATAATTGAGAAATCTAAATCAAATAAAACAGCTCTTGAAGAAGATGTTCCTTGATCAATTGCAATAATAGCTTTCTGCATAAAAAAACCTTACTTTTATGTAAAATACTATATATTATAAAAAAAATAATTAAAAATAAATTTGAATAGGATTTCTAGTAATGACATTACCAAATATACTTAATAAAAGTAATTTTTCACTTCCAGTTATAGCCGCACCTTTATTTATTATATCTAACCCAAGCTTAGTTATAGCCCAGTGTAAAGCTGGTGTTTTAGGGTCTTTTCCCGCTTTAAATGCTAGACCACAAGAAGTTTTAGATGATTGGTTAGCTGAAATTACAGAAGAATTAGAATCCTATAAATCAAAGAACCCAAATATTCCAGTTGCACCATTTGCCGTTAATCAAATTGTTCATAAATCTAATGATGTCCGCCTAGATAAAGATATGGATATGTGCATTAAATATAAAGTTCCTGTAGTAATAACTTCTCTAGGTGCAAGACCAGAGGTTAATGATGCAATTCATAGTTATGGTGGTATAGTTTTGCACGATGTAATTAATAATAGATTTGCTCATAAAGCTATAGAAAAGGGAGCTGATGGTTTAATTGCTGTAGCAGCAGGAGCAGGGGGGCATGCAGGAGTGACATCTCCATTTGCTTTGATTCAAGAAATAAGAGAATGGTATGATGGCCCTTTAGCTTTATCTGGTTCTATAGCAACTGGAAGTGCTGTACTTGCTTCGCAGGCAGCAGGTGCAGATTTTGGTTATATAGGCTCTGCATTTATAGCTACTAAAGAAGCGAATGCAAATGATGGTTATAAAGAAGCAATTACTAAATATGCTGCAGATGATATCGTTTATACTAATTTAGTTACAGGAGTACATGGTAATTATTTAAAACCCTCTTTAGCAAATGCAGGGTTTGACCCTGATAATCTTCCTACCAGTGACCCAAGTAAAATGGATTTTGGTCCAGAAGGAATGGAAAAGAAAAAGGCTTGGAAGGATATTTGGGGCTGCGGGCAAGGTATAAATGCTGTAAAAGATATTTTATCAACTTATGACTTAGTTAATAGATTAAAAAATGAGTACGAAGATGCTAGGAATAAAATATTAAATAATGCTGCATAATAATTCATATAAAATTATATGAGAGAAAGATAATGAAATTAACATATCCTCCTCAAGAAATTGATGTAGAAAAAAGAAATGATGGAACTTTAATTCTATCATCTCCAATAAAACTAGAAAAACCAGAGATAAATATTCATAGCAAATTTAAAAAAACATGCGATGAATTTCCTAATAATATTTGGTTGGCTGAAAAAGTAGATAATTCATGGAGAGAAATAAATTATAAAACAGCATATGAATATATCAATTCTATCTCTCAATATTTGGTAAATATTAAATTAAACCAAAATAAAGGAATAATGATTTTATCAGGAAATAGTTTAGATCATGGATTACTAAATGTTGCAGGGTTATGCTGTGGAGTTCCGGTATCACCTATATCAGTTGCATATTCATTAATGAGCAGTGACTATGCAAAATTAAAACATTGTTTTGAATTAGTATCTCCAGGTTTAATTTATGTTGAAGATGGTATTATGTTTGAAAAAGCTCTTGAAAACCTTCCTATGGATAACATTACAGTTGTATGTTCAAGTAATCCTAGCACTAAATATAAAATGACATTATTTAAAGATTTATTATCAACTTCAGTAGAGATAAATTTGAGTGAGATATATTCCGCTGTTAAACCTGATTATGTCGCAAAATATTTATTTACTTCGGGCTCTACGGGTATGCCAAAAGGTGTGATTAATACTCAAAAAATGCTTTGTATAAATATGCAACAAGCTCAACAAGTAAGGCCTCAGGAGTTAGGAGAAACTGTTATTATGGATTGGTTGCCATGGAATCACACTATGGGAGGTAATCACTCGTTTAATGGAATCTTTTGGAATGGTGGAACGATGTATATAGATGAAGGAAAACCTGTTCCAGCTCTATTCAAGAAAACGGTTGAAAATTTAAAAAATATATCACCAACTTATTACACATCTGTACCTGCAGGATTAGCAATGCTTTTAGAACATCTAAAAGTAGATGAGTTATTAAGAAAGAATTTTTTTAAAAATTTAGTTTATGTAGCTTACGGAGGAGCATCCCTTCCTCCAGAGGTTTGGTATGGAATAAGAGACCTGGCTAAAAAAACTACTGGAAAAGATCTGGAACTTATCTGCGGCTGGGGAGCTACTGAAACAGCTCCTTTAGCAACTTCTACTTATTTTAAGCTAGAAAAGCCAGGTAATATTGGCTTACCTATTCCCGGTATGAAAATTAAAATGGTTCCTGTAGGAAATAAAATGGAATTAAGAGTAAAAGGACCAAATGTAACACCTGGATATTTAAAAAGAGATGATTTAACAAAAAAAGCTTTTGATGACGAGGGGTTTTATTTAATTGGTGATGCTGGAAGATTAGTAGATAAAAATGATCCTAGCCGAGGAATAGATTTTGACGGACGCGTAGTAGAAAACTTTAAACTTCTAACAGGAACTTGGGTAGATGTAGGTAGCCTTCGTTTAGCTATAGTTAATTCATGTGCACCATATTTCCAAGATGGTTTAGTTGCAGGACATGATCAAAATTATATCGGGTTTTTGGCTTGGCCTAATGTTGATGCGTGTAAAAAATTGGTGGGAGATGATATTGAATTAGAGAAATTATTAAAACATCCAAAATTACTTAAAGAGATTAGAAGTAAGATGAATGAGCATAATAAAGCTTATCCAGGATCTAGTACTAAGGTAAGAAAAGTTTTATTAATGGGCAAACCTCCATCCTTTGATGATAATGAAATTACTGATAAAGGTTATGTTAATCAATCGTCAGCTTTGTCAGCTAGAAGCGCTTTAGTTGAAAAAATATATAGTGAAGATGAAGAAGAGGTAATAACTATATAACTAAACTTCTAGCCATTCTTTTCTTATTTTTGTATTTTTTTCTAGTTCCTTAGGAGTTCCTTCAAAAACCATTTCTCCATGACCCATCAGATATACTTTTGATGATAATTTTAGAGCTATAGTTAACTTTTGTTCTACTAGCAAAATAGAAATTCCTTTTGATGCAATTTGTTTTAATAGGTCTGATACTTTTTCAACCATTTGTGGAGATAAACCTTCAGTGGGTTCATCAATCATCATAAAAGCGGGATCTCCCATAAGGCATCTACACATGGTAAGCATTTGTTGCTCCCCTCCAGAAATGGATCCTCCCATAACATCTTGTCTTTCTTCTAAATTTGGAAACATTTTAAATAGCTCGTTTAAGTCCCATTGACCTTTTGCTTTTGTATCTTTAACACCTAATAATAGGTTTTCTTTAACTGTAAGGGTTGGAAAAATATCCCTATTTTCAGGAACATATCCTATTCCTTTTAGTGCAATAGTATGGGAAGGCATGCCAGAAATTTCTTCTCCTAAAAATTTTATTGAGCCTTGCGGTTGCACCAAACCCATAATAGCTTTAACTAAAGTTGATCTTCCTACTCCATTTCTGCCTAATAAGGACACTATTTCACCTTTTTCAACATTTAAATTTACACCTCTTAAAATATGAGACTTTCCATAAAAGGCATTTAGGTCTTTAATATTTAGCATGCTTAGTGTTCCTCCGTACCTAAATAGGCTTCTTGTACTTTTTTATTTGTTCTAACTTTTGTGGGTGCATCGGTACATATAATTTCACCATAAACTAAAACAGATATCCTATCAGCTAAATCAAATACTACTCCCATGTCATGCTCTACAATTAATAATGTTCTTTTCTCTGAAATTTTTTTAATTAGTTCTACAGCCCTTGCAGTTTCAGAGTTTGACATTCCAGCTGTTGGTTCGTCTAACATTATAGTTTCTGCGCCACTGGCAATCGTAATACCAATTTCTAATGCTCTTTGATCTGCATAACTTAGCAGGCCTGCAGGAATATTTGCGCAGTGATTTAAATTTAATTCTTCTAAAATCTCTGAGGTGGATTTATTTAATTCATTCTCATTATTAACTAATTTAAATATAGAGTATTTATAGTCTTTGGCCCAAAGCATTCCACATCTTATATTTTCAGCAACAGTCATTTTGGGAAAAATATTAGTAACTTGAAAGCTCCTTGCTAGTCCTTTTCTATTAATATCATGAGGATCTAAACTTCCAATTTCTTCATTATTTAAGACTATGCTTCCAGATGTAGGTTTGTAATGACCTGATATAAGATGAAATAAAGTAGATTTACCTGCACCGTTAGGACCTATTATTGCATGTCTTTCTCCTTTCTTTATATTTAAATCAAGGTTTTTAATAATTTTTGCAGGACCAAATGATTTTGATACTTTAGATAATTTTAATATATCACTCATGAGCTAATCTCTGACTTTACAACCGATATAGCATTATCCCAGCTTTCTTTTGCATTTCGGTAGGTAATTTTGCTTAAAAAGATTCCAATTAAAATCATTCCAATGAATAATACCCAAGAGAATAATCCATTAGCATTAAATTCGGTCCAGAATATAGTGAGCTCACCTTCACCTTTAGATATAAGAGATCTAAAATAAATCATTTCTATAACACCTATAAACCCCAGAACTCCTAAGGTTGTACTTCCAATAGCAGATAAATAAGGTTTAACTAATCCTAATAATAATGATTTGTTAGTATTAGCAATAGGTCCATGCATAACTATAAGTCCTGCTAAGCCCCCAGGAGCAAAAGCTACTACTACTGAAAAAGTAACTCCTAAATACAATAGCCATGCTTCAGTATAATCAAGAAGTATTGAATCTAAATATGTAAGTCCTATAGCTCCTATTACAGGGCCTAAAAAGTGTCCGACGCCTCCTATAAAAGCCATAAATAAAACTTGTCCTGATTGAACTACACTTACCGACTCAAAACCAATATGTTCATAATTAATAGCATGAAGGCTACCTGCAGCTCCAGCAAACATTGCAGAAAGAGTAAAAGCAATCCATCTCACATGTCTTACATTATATCCTATAAATGCTGCTCTTTCAGGATTATCTCTAACAGCATTACTCATTCTTCCAAATGGAGTTTTAGTTATTAAATACATCAAAATTACTGTTAATAGTGTCCAAAATAATATTAAATAATAAACTTCTATTTGAGGCCCAAATGATACGCCAAAAGGCTCTGGACCAACCATTCTATCAGTTTGAATACCATCTTCACCATTAAAGAATACAACAAATATTAAGGTAAAAGCTGTTGCCATTTCACAAAAACCTAATGATATCATAGCAAATGCTGTACCAGCTCTTCTAGTTGATAAATATCCTATAATTAGCCCTAAAAATGCTCCAACAATAGCACCAATAATAGGAAATAAAACAATAGGAAAGTATGGAATAAATTCTTCTCCTATCCCATTTAGAATATGTACACTTACGTAACCCGCAAAACCAAAATAAATAGCATGACCAAATGACAACATTCCACCTTGGCCAAGGAGCATATTATATGCGACCGTAAACATTACTAGCACACCCATTTTAGAAAGTAGAGTTAACGCAAAATATGAGTCAAATATTAAAGGCATTGCAGCGGCTATTAAACCTATAATTACCCATGATGATATTGATTTAAAAGAATTAACTAGGTTCATTATACATCCCTTGTTCCGAAAAGACCTCTAGGTCTAGCTATTAACATAACAACCAATAATAAGTAAGGTAATACAGGTGCTAATTGAGATATAGTTAGGTCTACAAAAATTCGCCATAGACTTTCTGCATCAAGTGAGAAACCTAATAGCGCTATTACGCTATTCAATGAGTAATCCATTGATACAGCAAACGTTTGCATTAAGCCAATTAATAACGAAGCTACTAATGCACCTTTTAAAGAACCTAATCCTCCTACAACTATAACTACAAAGACTATAGGGCCTAACATAAAGGCCATTGCAGGTTCTGTGCCAAGAGTGTTACCAGCTAGAACACCTGCTAAACCAGCTAGGCCACAACCTAATCCAAAAACCATCATAAAAACTTTTGGTACGTTATGTCCTAATGCTGAAACAGTTTCAGGATGTGTTAAAGCAGCTTTTATTATAAGGCCAGCTCTCGTTTTTGTTAAAACTGCAAATAATCCAGCAAAAATAAAAACTGAAACGGTTAAAACAAAAATTTGGTATGCAGGATATGATGTGCCCATTAAATTAAATAGCGAAAAGTTCATGCTCTCTGGTATATGATATCCGACTGGAACTTTACCCCAAATCATTTGAACAATTTCTTCTATTATATAAAACAAGCCAAATGTAAATAATAACTCAGCTACGTGACCAAATTTGTGAACTCTTCTCAGTCCATATCTTTCAACATAAGCTCCTAGAACTGCAATTATTAAAGGAGCAATAATTAAAGCAGGATAAAACCCAACATATTCGCTAATTTGATATGCAAAATAGGCTCCTAACATATAGAAAGAGGCATGTGCAAAATTTAGAACACCCATCATACCAAAAATAAGTGTTAGGCCACTAGATAACATAAATAATAGCATTCCATAAAGAACCCCATTAAATACTGTAAATAAAAATACATCCATATTATTTTCCTAAAAAGTTATTTAAACTAAGACTTTTTAGGTCTTTTCATCTTACAAGTCGTAGGAAGAGTAATATCTTTTCTGCTCACCCAACCATCAGTTACATATGCCATTCCATAGTCTTCATCATTATAAATGAAGGTTTTCTCTACATTTTCTGAAACATGGCTGAGTACCATATCAAAATGAATTTGATGGTCTGTTTCTCTCATGTATATTTCACCTTTAGCTCCTCTACTAGTTAATCCTTCTAAGGCAAAACCAACTTCTGTAGGATTGTCAGTACCAGCTTTATCTAAAGCTTCAGCAAACATTTCAATAAGCATTCTTATTCTGTCAGCATAAGGGCTTTTTCTAGAAAATTCGAAATATTCAGCTTCTATGTCTTTTAACCATTGTGGATGGTCAGGGTCATTTTCATGGCTTTCTGTTACTTGAATAATAGGAGTAAAAGTTGAAACTTTTTTTCCCATCTGATTCATAGCATTAGGAATGCCAGCGTATATAGAATAATATTTAACCTTTAGACCAGCATTTGCTCCAGCTATAATCATTCTAGCAGCATCTGGCCCCCAATTTCCGGTTAAAACGGCATCTGCACCACTTGAACTAATTTTTGCTATATAAGGACTAAAATCAAGAATTTTTCCGAAAGGAACTATTAACTCATCCCCAACTATCTCTATATGAGGAGCTCTCTCAGCTAATAACCTTTGAGCAGCGGATTGAAATGATTGTCCATAGGCATAATTTTGATTTATTAGATATACTTTTTTTATATCTGGGTCTTTAGCCAGTTGTGTAACTAAGGCCGCCACTTTCATATCAACATTTGCATCAAACCTAAAGTGATAAAAATCACATAACTCATTTGTAAATGATGTTGTCACAGCTGAGTTATTTAAGAACATAACTTCTTTACCTGGGTTTCTTTTATTATGCTTTTTTAATGTTTTTAGAATATTCAGAGCGTGATTTGATCCAACTCCTTGGGTTACATACCTAATATCTTGATCTATAACTTTTCTCAATTGCTGTATTGTTTTTTCCGCTATCATTTGGTTGTCAAATGGCACTATTTCTATATGACGTCCTCCTAATACCCCTCCTGCTTTATTAACTTTTTCAGCAAAAAATTCCATTTGCTCGATTAAATCTAGTCCGATAGCAGCTAAAGGACCTGACATAGGCTCAATCATAGCAATTTTGATCGCGTCATCAGACTTGGCACTAAAATTAAAAGAAAATAATGTAAACGCTATTACGATTATTCTTAGGAGTTTATTTAACATTTTTTATATCCCTACCCATAGTTGAAATTCACAGAGGGTTATATTACATTGGCATGATTA
>CEUR01082057.1_pt1 | contig 31336 bp, 30 predicted proteins | sample 356411 | NCBI WGS metagenome assembly CEUR01 (sample SAMEA2622715, study PRJEB7988) | marine metagenome | biome: marine biome (ENVO:00000447); feature: surface water layer (ENVO:00002042); material: "saline water (ENVO:00002010), including plankton (ENVO:xxxxxxxx)" | depth 5 m
AGTTCAGGTGAAACAATTGGTATATTTCAGTTAGAAAGTCAAGGAATGAGGGATGTTCTATCAAAATTAAAACCTGATAGATTTGAAGATATAATTGCAGTAGTGGCTCTTTATAGACCTGGACCAATGGATAATATTCCTTCTTTTATTAATAGAAAACATGGGCTTGAAAAAGTGGAAGTACTACACCCTTTACTTAATACTATTCTTGAAGAAACATATGGAATAATGATTTATCAAGAGCAAGTTATGGAAGCTGCACAAAAACTCTCAGGTTATTCATTAGGCCAAGCTGACCTATTAAGAAGAGCTATGGGAAAAAAGATTAAATCAGAAATGGATAATCAAAGAGAAACTTTTATTGATGGAGCATTAAAAAATAATATAGATAAAACATTATCATCTCAAATATTTGAATTAATTGCACGTTTCGCAGGCTATGGTTTTAATAAAAGTCATGCAGCTGCATATGCTTTAATAGCTTATCAAACTGCTTGGTTTAAAACTAATCATCCAGAAATATTCTTATCCTCACTTATGACTTTTGATTCTGAATTAACAGAAAAAATTAATATATATAGGAATGAACTTTCAAGGTTGAATATTAAATTATTAGGTCCAGATATTAATTTTTCTTTGTTAAATTATAATTTAGAAAAATCTTCAGAAGGTAAATTATCTATAAGAACTGGTTTATGCAGTATTAAAAATATTGGAAATAAAGCATTAAATTCTATAGTTCAAGAAAGAAAATTGAATGGACAATATAATAGTTTATTAGAGTTTGCGAGTAGAATGGATAATAATTTATTAAGTAGATCCCATTATGAAAATTTAGCATTAGCTGGTGCATTTAATTCAGTAAACTCAAATAGAAAACAAACTTTTATGTCGGCTCAAGTATTAGTAGATTTATCTATAGCTTCATCAGGAGATAAACATAATCAGCAAGAAAATATTTTTGGAGATAGTATAAACTTAAATGAAATATGGAAGTTACCAAATGTTGATGATTGGAACGAGAAGGAAAAATTAGAACAAGAAAGAAATTCATTAGGGTTTTATTACTCTGGACACCCTTTAAATTATTCCAAAAGTATATTAGATGAAATAGGTATTCATGATATATCTAAAATTAATGTCAATTCTGATAGCATAGTTGATATAGCTGGAGTGGTTGTTCAAGTTAATGAAAGGTCATCTAGAAAGGGAAGATTTGCTAGAGTTGTTATTTCATCTATAAAATCTTTGCAAGAGGTAATTATTTATTCAGATATTTACAAAGAGAAAAAAGAATTATTAGTTCCTGGTACTGAGTTATATTTAAAAATTAACGTAATGAAAGAAGAAAATGGCACTAAAAGATTCTTAGTAAGAGATTTATGGTTATTAGAAAGCAGACTAAATAAATTAATTTTATCTTTTGAGATTAATTTAAATAATAATTGTAAAATAAATAATTTTATTAGAGATTTAAAGTTGAATATGACGAATGATAACAAATCTAAAAAATATCCTCTTCATATTATTTTTAAGGATCAAGATAGAAATATAGTTACAATAGAAACTATACAAAATTTAAGCTCTCCTTTCTTATTTAAAGAACGTTTAGAAAATTCTGATGAAGTACTTTCAGTTAGGGCAGTTATAAAAACTTAAAAAAGTTGTATTATTACTTGCGATAATTAATTTTGACATGTAAAACAAACAAAATTTCGCACATGAATATGGCTTTAATTTATTAATGCCTTCCGGTGCTGTTTTACAGCTCAAATTTCATGGCGGTTCAACCGGATAAGGAGAAAAATAATGGCAATGCCAGAATATACTATGAAAGAACTTCTAGAAGCTGGAATACATTTTGGACATCAATTAAATAGATGGAATCCTAAAATGGAACCTTATTTATTTGGTGAGAGAAATGGTATTCATATTATTGATTTACAACAAACATACCCTTTAATAAATAGTGCTCTTAAAGTTATTAGAGATATTGCTGCTGGTGGCGGAAGAATTTTATTTGTAGGAACAAAAAGACAAGCTCAAAAAATAATATCAGAAAGTGCTGTCAATTCGGGCCAATATTATATGAATCATAGATGGCTAGGAGGAACATTAACAAATTGGAAAACTATATCTAAGTCAATTGTAAGACTTAAAAGCTATGATGAAATATTAAATAAAGAAGATTCAGGGCTTACTAAAAAAGAATTAGTAGGAATCCAAAGACAAAGAGACAAATTAGAGGCATCACTAGGAGGTATTAAAGATATGGGTGGTTTACCAGATGCCTTATTTGTAATAGATACTAATAAAGAACATATCGCGATTAAAGAAGCTAATGTTCTTAAGATACCTGTTATTGCGGTTATAGATTCTAATAGTAATCCGGATGGTGTAGATTTTCCTATACCTGGAAATGATGATGCAACTAGGGCTATTGCTATGTATTGTAGATTAGTTTCGGAGTCTATTTTAGATGGTTTACAGGTATCATTTAGTGATTCAGGTAACGATATAGGAGAATCAGATCTATTAAAAGAAGATTTAGATAAAGGTAATAGAGCAGATAAATCTGTAGATTCAACAGTTTCAGAAAATGGGGATAAAATTGAAGTTAAGCAAAATGCTGCCCTTGATGAAAATAAAAAAAATATTGATGCATCTGAAATAAATAATGAGACCAATAATATAGAATCTGACGATAAAGAAAAAGATAAATAGAAATTAAGCAAGGAGGCTAAGTATGTCAGAAGTAACAGCATCATTAGTAAAAGAATTGAGGGATAAGACTGGGGCAGGTATGATGGATTGTAAAAATGCTTTAGTTGAGACAAATGGAAATATTGAAGAATCTATAGACTGGTTGAGAAAAAAAGGGATTTCAGGTGCAGAAAAAAAATCTGCTAGAGTAGCTGCCGACGGGGTTATTGCAGTATCTATAAATACAGATGCAGCAGCGTTAGTAGAGATAAATTCTGAAACAGATTTTGTTTCAAGAAATCCGGACTTTCAGAAATTTGCAAAAAATATCTCTGAAATTGCTTTAATACATGGGCAAACAATAGATGAGTTAAAAAAAGCTAAATATTTAGATAGTGATAAAACTGTTGAAGAAGCTCTTACAGATTTAATCGGACTTATTGGTGAAAATATAGTTTTACGAAGGTCTAGTATATTAATGAATACAAATAATAATATTTTTTCTTCTTATATACATGGGCAGGTAAATGATGGTTTAGGTAAAATAGGAGTAATTTTATCTTTAGAAAGTAATATTGCTAGTGATAAAATTGAAAATTTAGGAAAGCAAATAGCTATGCATATTGCAGCATCAAAACCAATGGCAATTAGTTCTGATGATGTAGATCCTGAAGTTATTGAAAGAGAAAGAAGCATACTTATTGAACAAGCTAAAGATTCAGGAAAACCAGATAATATTATAGAAAAAATGGTTGATGGAAGAATATCTAAGTTTTTTTCTGAAATAACTCTTTTAGATCAAACTTGGGTAATTGATGGAGAATCTAAGGTATCAAAAATAATTAAGGATTTAGAAAAAGATTTATCTTGTAATATTCTTATAAAAGATTTTAAATATTTTGTATTAGGAGAAGGTATAGAGGTAGATAAAAAAGATTTTGCGACAGAGGTGGCTGAACAAATAAATAATTAAAATGGGTTTTAATGGAAACAAGAGATAACAACATAAATAATAAGAAAAATATTTTTTCTCGAGTTATGATTAAGTTGTCTGGTGAAGCGCTTCTTGGCAATAAAGAATTTGGTATAGATTCTGATATAGTTGATAAAATTACATGTGATATAGTAGCCTTGTCTAAAACAAATACAGAAATTTGTATAGTAGTAGGTGGTGGTAATATATTTAGAGGGGTGGCCGGGGCTTCTCAAGGAATAGAAAGAGGAACTGCAGACAGCATGGGAATGCTTGCTACTGTTATCAATGCTATGGCTATTCAAAACTCTATAGAAAGATTAGGTGTTGCATCAAGAGTATTATCAGCGGTTCCAATGCAAACTGTTTGTGAACCTTTTATTAGACGAAGGGCTATAAGGCACTTAGAAAAAAATAGAATAGTAATATTCGCAGGGGGTACAGGAAACCCATATTTTACTACTGATACTGCTGCAGCTTTAAGAGCTGCTGAAATGAACTGTACAGTTCTAATGAAAGGTACTCAAGTAGATGGTGTTTATGATTGTGATCCTATTAAAAATAAAAATGCTAAAAGATATGATAATATTACTTATTCAAAGGTTTTATCTGATAATTTAGCTATTATGGATGCATCTGCAATTTCATTAGCGAGAGATAACTCTATTCCTATAGTAGTATTTTCAATTAATTCAAAAAATGCTTTATCATCTATAATAAATGGAGACGGCGTTAAAACTATAATATCTAATTAATTTAAAGGAAATTTTATGGAAGAAATAGATTTAAATGATATTAAAAGACGGATGGAGAATTCTGTAGAAGTATTGAAAACAGAATTTTCAGGTTTAAGAACAGGAAGAGCTAGTGCCAATATGTTTGAGACTATTAATGTTAATGCTTATGGCCAAGCTATGAAACTAAGAGATTTAGCTACAGTTTCAATACCTGAGGCAAAATTAGTTTCAATACAAGTATGGGATGCAGGAAATATAAGTTTAATTGAAAAAGCTATCCATGAGTCTGGTTTAAATTTAAATCCTCAAACAGAAGGCTCTATTATTAGAGTTGTAATGCCGGAGCTTAACGAAGAAAGAAGACAGGAATTGGCCAAAACAGCTTCTAAATATGCAGAGAATTCAAAAATATCTGTTAGAAATGTAAGACAGGATTCAATGAATCTTCTTAAGAGGCTTCATCAAGCTAATAACTATACAGATGATGAACAGAGAGAAATGGCAGATAAAATTCAAAATTTAACAAATGAAGTAATCAAATCAATTGAGACCTTATCTCTTAGTAAAGAAGAAGAAATTAAAAAAGTATAAATCTTTATATTAGGAGAAGATTAATTGTATCCAGATCATGTTGCTATAATTATGGACGGAAATGGAAGGTGGGCAAAAAATAAGGGTTTACCTAGACTTTCAGGACATAAAGCAGGTGTAGAACGTTTAAAGGATACTGTTGAGTTTACAATTAAGTGTAGCATTAATTATTTAACACTATATGCTTTTTCTTCAGAAAATTGGAATAGACCTAAGACTGAAATTAATGATTTAATGAATCTTTTGAATTTATTTTTAGTAAATGAAGCAAAAAATTTTTTAGATAAAAATATAAGGCTGAGAGTAATAGGTAGAAGAGATAGACTAAAAAAAAGTATTGTCAATAAGATAGAAGAATTAGAAATTAAATCATCAAATAACGATGGTTTAAATTTAATAATAGCCTTAGATTATGGAGGTAGAGAGGATATTAGAAGGTCTATAATAAATATATATAATAAATATAAGAAAAATAATATACCTATTGAAGAAATATCTTTTGAAGAAATAGAAAGTAATTTAATGACTCGAGGTATACCTAATCCTGACCTAATAATTAGAACAAGCGGAGAGTATAGAATAAGTAATTTTTTATTATGGCAATCTGCTTATTCAGAGTATGAATTTGTTAAATGTAATTGGCCAGATTTTGATAATAGAACTTATCTAGAAGCTCTAAAGAGTTTTGAAAAAAGAGATAGAAGGTTTGGTAAATTAAATGAATGATAGAATAATTAATAATAATGCTTTTTTGAGAATCCTATCTTCTCTAATTTTAATAAGTATTGCTTTATTTGGCATATTTATAAATGATAAATTCTTAATTTTCTGTTTATGTGTAATAGTTTTTTTAACTACATATGAGTGGGTAGTTATAACTGAGGACTTAAATAATCAAATATTAAAATATACAAAATCTATATTTAATGTAATTATATTTATGCTCAGTTTACTTAGTTTTCAGTTTAGTCTGATTTTTTTTATTATTATTTTTTTTATAAATCTTTTTTCAAAGAATTTATCAAGAGTGAATAAATTATTTATTCTTTTTGGACCGGTTTATTTATGTTTGCCTTTTATTTTATTATATGAAATTAGACATTTAAATCATGGCCTTGACATAATCTTATGGTTTTTATTAATAGTATGGTCCACAGATACATTTTCTTATATATGTGGTAAGTATTTTGGTGGTAAAAAATTGTGTCCATCTTTATCTCCTAATAAAACATGGTCTGGTTTCATATTTGGAATACTTTTAGCTATTTTAACAAGTATAATTTGTTATTATATTAAAGAATATTCTCTTTTAAATGGTTTAATTTTTGGTTTAATTCTGGCAGTTTTTACTCAATTTGGAGATCTTTTTGAAAGTTGGGTTAAAAGAAAGCATTCTATAAAAGATTCAGGTAAATTTCTTCCCGGTCATGGTGGGGTATTAGATAGACTTGATGGATTAATGTTAAGTAGTCTAATTTTATATATTGGATGTATATTTTATGTTTAAAAAAGATGAGATAAAAATTATTTCTATTTTTGGAGTTACTGGATCAGTAGGGGTGTCTACTCAGGAATTAATACATATGAATATTAAAAAATTTAAAGTTGATACAATAGTAGCAAATAATGATGTGAAAGGATTAATCAAAGCTGCAAAATATTTAAAACCTAATTTAGTAATTATAAATAATGATAAAATGTTTATGCCACTTAAAAAAAGTCTTGAAGGCTATAAGATTGAAATTGCTTCAGGCAATGATGCTATTATTGAAGCATCAAAGAGAAAAGTAGATGTTTTTGTAGCAGCAATTTCTGGTTTTGCTGGTTTAAATTCTACTTTTAATGCTATAGGAAACGCTAAGTGTATTGCATTAGCTAATAAGGAATCTATAGTTTGTGCAGGACCTATATTATTAAATAAAGTTAAGAATAGTAGTAGTAAGATTATACCTATTGATTCAGAGCATAACACCTTATATCAAATTTTAGTTAACGCTAATATAGACAGTATATCAAAATTAATTATTACTGGTTCTGGTGGTCCTTTTAGGGGGTTTTCTTATAAGAAACTAAATAAAGTTACTTTGGAAGAGGCAATAAACCATCCCATTTGGAACATGGGTAAAAAAATAAGTGTAGACTCTGCGACATTAATGAATAAAGGTTTAGAATTAATTGAAGCGGCATATTTATTTAATATTAAACAAAAAAATATTGATATAATAATACATCCAGAATCAATTATTCATGGCATAGTAGAATTTAAGGATGGTTCTATGAATGCAGGGTTAAGTCATCCAGATATGAAAAGCCCTATTTCATATGCTTTGCATTACCCAAATAAGGTTAAAGCGAATATTAAAAAATTAAATTTAACGTTAATAAAGAGTCTTAATTTTGAGGAAGTTGATACATCAGTTTTTAAATCAATAAATATTAGTCGATCTGCACTAAAGCAGGGTCATGGATTTGTGATAAGTTTAAATGCTGTTAATGAAGTAGCTGTTGAGTCTTTTATAAAAAATAATATAAGTTTTAATGCAATAATAAATATTATAGAAGAATCTTTAAGTAAAATTAAAATTCATAATATCAATAATTTGGAAGATATATTTATTGTTGATAATAAGGCCAGAAAAATTAGTAAGCAGATTATTAAAAATGGAAATTTTAAATGATTATTGTGTGGTTTTTAGTGCTTCTTACGGTAATAGTATTTGTACATGAATTAGGACATTATGTAATTGCTCGATTAAATGGAGTTAAAGTTGAAGTATTTTCAGTAGGCTTTGGACAAGAAATATATGGTTTTACTGATAAAATGGGGACTAGATGGAAGTTTTCTTTAATTCCTTTAGGAGGATATGTAAAATTTTTTGGGGATGCAAATTTAAGTAGTAGTTTACCTGAAGAACAAATTAAAAATTTATCTGATAAAGAAAAAAATGAAACATTTCATGTTAAATCATTAAAACAAAAAGCAGCTATTGTATTTGCTGGACCTTTGGCAAATTTTATTTTTGCTTTTATTCTTTTATTTTTAATTCTCTTAATAAAAGGAACACCAATATCAGTTAAGTATCTTCCAATCATTGATAATATTATAGAAAATTCAGCAGCTTATAAAGCAGGTTTTAAGATTAATGATAAAATAATATCAGTCAATGGTAATAATGTTGTTAATTTTTTAGATATTAGGGATTTAATTATTTCAAGTCCTTTAAAACAAATTAGCTTTAAAGTTGATAGAAAAGGTAATTTATTTGACATTATAGCTAAACCAGACCCGGTAGAGGTAATTGATGAAAATGGAAATAAAACTATTAATGGAAGAATGGGCTTTTCAGCTAAATATGAAACTATATATAATAAACTTAGTTTTATGGAGGCTTTTAAAAAATCATTTATAGATACATACACTTATACAATTAAAACTTTTCAAGGTATTAGTGATATAGTTATAGGTAAGAGAAGTGCAACTGAATTAGGTGGACCTATAATGATAGCATCAGTAGCATCTAAAGCTGCAAATAAAGGATTGGAATCTTACCTCTTTATAATGGCAATAATATCAATTAACCTAGGTTTGATAAACCTTTTCCCTATACCTTTATTAGATGGAGGTCATTTATTATTATATGGTGTACAAAGTATTAGTAAAAAAGTAATAAATGAAATATTTTTAAGATATTATTATGCGATTGGAATGTTTATAATTTTTGCACTTATGATTTTAGTTAATTATAATGATTTAATAAAGCTATTAAATTAGTGTATACTCAAGTTAATATTATTCGAAAGAAATTTTATGAATTTATTTAAAAAAATTAAAATTATATTATTAGTGAGTATATTCTTATTTCCTTTAAACTCTATTTATGCTCAGTCTACAGATGATATAATTTCTAACATAAAAATTGAAGGTAATCAGAGAGTTGAAATAGATACAATTTATTCTTATTTAAATATTTCTATTGGTGAACAATTTGATATTGATAAGTTGAATAATTCTCTAAAAAACTTATATTCTACAGGTTTCTTTTCAGATGTTAATATAAATAGGGATGGTAATGTCGTTATAGTTCAAGTTTTAGAGAATCCTATAATTAATAGAGTGATTTTTGAAGGCAATAAAGAAATTGAAGACGATGTATTAGCTTCTGAAGTATCATTAAAATCTAGAAATTTATTTACAAGGTCTAAAATTCAGGAAGATGTTCAAAGAATATTAACTTTATATAGGAGTGAAGGAAGCTTATCTACAAGTGTTAAGCCTAATATTATCAGCCTAGATCAAAATAGAGTAGATATAGTATTTGAAATTAATGAAGGTGAAAACACTATAATAAACTCTATTACTTTCAATGGTAATAGAGAATTTTCTGATAGAAGATTAAGAGATGTAATAATTACAAGACAAACTAGATGGTATTCTATACTAAGTGCCAATGATAAATATGACCCTCAACAATTACAAGTTGATGAAAACTTATTAAGAAAATTTTATAAGGATAATGGATATGCTGATGTTGAAATTAAATCTGCAGTTGCCCAATTAGATAGAGAGAAAGATGGTTTTAATATTATATTTACTGTGGATGAAGGGGAAGAGTACAAATACGGTAAAATCAGCATTGTTAGTAATATTGTAGAAATAGATACTGATTCCATATTAAAAGAATTAAAAATTGAGGAAGGTGATGTATATAGTGCAAGTAAAATAGAAAGTAATATAAATATTATAACTAAATTAGTTAATGAAAAAGGATTCCCATTTACTGAAACTTTTCCTGAAGTAGATAGAATAGATAATAAAAATGAATTATCTGTATTATTTAGAATTAATGAAGCAGAGAAGAAGTATATAAATAGAATAATTATTAGAGGTAATGAGAGAACGCTAGATAAAGTTATTAGAAGAAATATTAGATTGGCAGAGGGAGATGCCTATGTTCCCAGTTTAATAGCAAGATCAAAGACTTTAATTACAAATTTAGGTTTTTTTTCTAGAGTAGATTTAACGGAATCTTCTTCAAATAAATCTGGAAATACAGATATTCTCATTGATGTAGAAGAAACTAACACTGGTGAACTTAGCTTTGGTGGAGGTTTTTCTAGTCAAGTCGGAGGATTGTTAAATTTAGGTATTTCAGAAAGAAACTTTTTAGGGAAAGGCCAAAGAGTTTCTTTGCAAGCAAAATTTTCTGAGAGGGAAGCGGATTATACCGCGAGCTTTTCAGAACCATATTTTTTAAATAGAGATGTGTATGCTTCAACAAATTTATATAATAATAAAATAGACTATAAGGAAAGTAGCTATGATTTGGAAAGACAAGGTATGAATATATCAGCTAATTATACTTTAGGAGAGTATATTAGACAGAATATAAGATATAGCTTAGAAAGTAGGAATTTATCTCCTAGATCAGGTGCATCTGCATCTATTGTAGCTGAAAAAGGAGAAACTGTATTATCAGAAATAAGTTCGGCTTTAAATATAGATACAACTGATAACAAAAGACTTCCAACCGAAGGATATGTTTTTTCTATTGCGTCTGCATTTGCTGGTTTGGGAGGAGATAAAGAGTTTTTAAGAATTAATAACAATGGAAATTATTACCATGCTTTCAATGATGCAGCTATAATTTTGAATTTAGAATATAATGCAGGAGTAATTATGGGTATAGGACAAGATATATTAATTTCAGATAGGTATTTTCTTGGTGGCAACAGTTTTAGAGGTTTTGATCAATCAGGAATAGGTCCAAGGGATAAAAATAATTCAGACTCATTAGGAGGAAATATATTCTATACTACTTCTATTAAGACTAGTTTTGGAGTTGGATTGCCTCCGGAGTTAGGTATAAAAGCTAACTGGTTTGCTACAATTGGAAGCCTGAGTGGAGTAGATAATGCTTCAGTTAGTTTTCATGATGACTCCTCAATTAGAATGTCTTCAGGAGCAGGACTTTCCTGGAATTCTCCTTTCGGTCCAATTAGTATAATATTTTCTCAGGCTATTCTTAAAGAAGACTACGATAAGACAGAGTCAATATCGTTTGGTATTGGTACAAAATTTTAATTAATAAATAGAATTGGAAAAAAAATGACTTTTATAAGCATAAGTAAATATTTAAAAATATTTAATTTTTTGATAGTTTTTGGTCTTATTACCAATATAGCTATTGCTCAAGAGGAAAATGTAGAAGCAGAAAATAGTAATTCTGCTATTAATGAAGCATTTCCAATAGCAGTTGTTGATATGCAAAAAATAGTAGGGCAATCTGTAGCAGCAGTTAAGGTTAGAGAATTTATAGAAAATAAAAAACAAGAGTTTAGTTCTGAACTAAAAAATGAAGAAGAAGAACTTAAGAAATTACAGGAGGACCTTGCTAATCAAAGGTCTATTATGCCACCAGATGAATTTACAGAATTAGAAGGTAATTTTAGAAAAAGAGTTGAGGGCTTGCAACAAATGGTAGCAGAAAGAAATCAGCTACTAGAAGAAATTTTGTCTAAAAGTGTTCAAGTAATTCAACTGGAAGCTATAAAAATTATTACTGATATTGGTAAAGAAAAAGGATTAGCCCTTACTTTAGATACTTCATCTGTTGTTATAGCAGCTAATTCTATTAATATTTCTAATTCCGTAATTGAGTTATTGAATATTAACTTACCTGAAGTTGATATGAATGCTATATTAAATAAAGAATAATTAAGAATTATAGAATAGTATATTAATGGTTAATGAAATTTTTCATAAAGTAGCAGGTCCTTTCTCTATAAATGAAATTGCTAAATTAATTAATGCTAAAATATATAATTTAAAAGATAAGAAATTATTTATTAATGGTGCTGCAGATGTTGATAATGCAACTAGTGGAGAAATAACTTTTATAACTTTTAATAATACCCTTAAAAAGTTAAATAATTCTCCTGCGGCTGCATGTATAGTTAGTAAATATAATGAGAATAAAATACCTAAAAATATGGTATGTTTAGAAGTAGATAATGCTCATGCAGCATTTGCAATAGTTTCGCAGAAGTTTTATCCACAAGAGAAATTTATTGCTAATGTAAGTAAACTTTCAAGCATACCTAAAAAATATATGGACCATTTTCTAATTAAAGTTGACCCATTTGTATTTATAGAAGATGGAGCTGTTATAGAAGAAAATGTTTCTATAGGTGCAGGTACATTTATAGGAAAAGGAGTAAAGATAGGAGCAAATACAAAAATAGGATCTAATGTATCAATTGAGTGTGCTGAAATAGGAAAAAATGTATTAATATATTCGGGAGTTAAAATAGGGCAAAGTGGTTTTGGATTTGCGCCAACTAAAAAAGGGCATATTAAAATTCCTCAAGTAGGCAATGTAATTATTGGAGATAATGTTGAAGTGGGATCTAATACATGTATAGATAGGGGTAGTAATGGATCTACATCTATTGGAGAAGGTACATATATAGATAATTTAGTTCATATTGCTCATAATGTTTCTATTGGTAAATATTGTGCTATAGCCGGGCAAGTTGGGATAGCTGGAAGTGCAGTAATAGAGGATTATTGTATGTTTGGAGGGCAAGTTGGTATAGGCGGTCACATAACTATTGGTCAAGGTAGTCAGGCAGGTGGTCAAGCTGGTATTACAAAGAGTATTTTGCCGGGATCTAAAGTAAGTGGTACTCCAGCACTACCTTTAAGTCAGTATCATAGGCAAGCATTAAAACTAAAAAAACTAATTAGAGGTAAAGGTAAATAAACAATGAATAAGGATAGTTCTAAAAGTACTGTAAAACTAGTTAATATAGAAAAAATTGTAAACATGATTCCTCATAGGTATCCTATGTTATTGATTGATAAAGTAGAAGATTTAATTCTTGGAGAGTCTGCTACTGGTATAAAAAATGTAACCGCAAATGAAAACTTCTTTACTGGTCATTTTCCTTCAAAGATGGTTATGCCTGGAGTTCTTATGATTGAAAGTATGGCACAAACATGTGCTGTATTAGTTATTGAGACGCTCGGTAAAACTGCTGAAGGAAGCTTAGTTTATTTTATGTCGGTTGATGGTGCTAAGTTTAGAAAACCAGTTATACCTGGAGATCAATTAAAATTTCATGTAGAAAAAATAAAAAATAGAGCAAAGGTATGGAAATTTCAGTGTAAAGGCTATGTAGAAGATGAGCTTGTTTCTGAAGCAGTTATCTCTGCAATGATTATGGCGGAATAAAATGAGTAATATACATGACAGTGCTATTGTAGATAAGAATGCCGTTATAGATAGCTCTGTAATAATAGGCCCGTATTGTATTATAGGTCCAAATGTACAAATTCAAAAAAATACTATTTTAAAATCTAATGTTATAATTGAAGGATATACTGAAATAGGAAAAAACTGTTCAATATATCCTTTTGCAGTTCTCGGAAATCCTCCCCAAGATTTAAAGTATAAAGGAGAAATGTCTAAATTAATAATAGGTAATAATAATGTTATTAGAGAACATGCAACTATGAATCCTGGAACAGAAGGGGGAGGTTTAGTAACTAAGATTGGAAATAATTGTTTAATTATGATTGGTGCACATATAGCTCACGACTGCTTATTAGGTGATAATATAATATTAGCAAATAATGCATCCCTTGCAGGACATGTACAGGTTGATGATTTTGCAATATTAGGAGGACTTAGTGGTGTGCATCAATTTGTTAGAATTGGTTCGCATGCTATGGTGGGGGGATTGTCAGCCTTAGAAAGTGATGTAATTCCCTACGGTTCAGTTATAGGAAATAGAGCCTATCTTTCTGGTTTAAATATTATTGGACTTAAAAGAAGAGGTTTTACCAGGGAAGTAATTCATGATTTAAGAAAAGCATATAGATTACTTTTTGCTCCAGAAGGAACTATACAGGAAAGAATAAAAGATGTCTCTGATGAGTTTAAAAATAATGAACCTGTTATGGATATAGTAAAATTTATAGAAGGAAGTGCAAGTCGCGCAATTTGCCAGCCAAAAAATGGAAACAAAAATACCTAAACTAGCTATTATAGCAGGAAATGGAAGCATACCTTTTTATTTAGTTGAAGAATGCAAAAATAAAGGTCGTGAATATTGCCTAATTATAATTGATGGGCATGCAAAAGAATTATCAGAGAAATATAAACCAGATTTTATAGTATCCTTATCAAAAATTGGAAAAGCTATAAAATATGTTAAAAAATTGAATATTAAAGATATAGTAATGGTTGGCGGAGTAGAAAGACCTTCATTAAGAAATATAATTCCTGATTTATGGACAGCAAAACTTTTAACAAAATTAAATTCAAGTATTACCGGGGATGATAGTATTCTATCAAGCTTAACTAAAGCATTAGAAAAAGAGGGTTTTAATATCTTAGCACCAGAAAATATTATTCCTAGTTTATTATGTCCTAAAGGTATTTTAGGAAAATTTAAACCAAATAAAAATAATAATAAAGATATTATTAATGGATTCAAAATAGCAAAATTAATTGGGTCAAACGATATAGGACAATCTATAGTTATTGAAAATGGATTAGTTCTTGCTGTAGAAGCAGCAGAAGGAACTGATAATATGATTAAGCGTTCTGCACTTTTAAAAAAAGAAGAAAAAGGAGGTGTATTAATAAAAGTTATAAAGCCACAGCAAGACAAAAGAATAGATAGGCCTGTTATAGGTATAAATACTATAGAAGAAGTATGGAGTGCTGGTCTAGCAGGTATCGCTATTGAATATAATGAGATATTAATTATTAGTTTTGATGAAGTTATATCTTATGCAAATAAAAAAGGGTTGTTTATTGCCGGAATCTAATAGTAAAAAAATAAAAATATTTATAGTTGCAGGTGAATTATCTGGGGATAATTTAGGGGAAGGATTAATCAAAGAGCTTAAAAAAGTAATTAGAAACCTTGAAATATATGGAGTTGGTGGAGAAAAAATGATTTCACAAGGTTTAAAACCAATATTTGATATAAAAACTTTGTCAATAATGGGAATTTTTGAAGTAATAACTAAAATTCCCAAAATTTTAAAATTACTTAAGCTTGCTAAAAATAAAATTATAGAAATTAAGCCTGATATTGTTGTAACAATTGATGCTCCGGGGTTTAATTTTAGATTACAAAAAAGTATAAAAAATTTAAAACTTAAAAGAGTGCATTATGTAGCTCCTTCCGTTTGGGCATGGAAAAGTTACAGGGCTAAAAGAGTTTCTAAGTTTTTAGATCATTTATTAGTGTTGTATCCATTTGAAAAAAAATATTTTACGGTTCATGGTTTAAATACAACTTTTATTGGACATCCCATAGCATTTGACCATCAGTACAAAGATAATGATTATTTTTATGAAAATACTTTAAAAGATAAATCTTTACTAAAAATAGGAGTTTTACCAGGTAGTAGATTAAGTGAGATTGATAAATTATTACCTATTTTTATAAAGTCTGCACATTTAATTAATAGCAATTATGAAAATGTTAGATTTTATATTGTAACGACTAAAAGTTTTAAAAGTAAAATCGGTAAATTATTTAGTGCTACAGAATTAAATTATTACATTACAGATGATCAGAATGAAAAATATAATATATTTAGTAATATTGATTTTGCATTATGTGCTTCAGGAACAGTTAGTATTGAATTAGCAAAAGCATCTACACCTATGTTAGTTGTATATAAACTAAATATTGTTACATGGTATATAGTAAAAACTTTAGCAAAAGTGAAAACTGCAACAATATTAAATATATTATTAAAAGAAAAGTTTATTCCTGAATTATTCCAAAATAGTGTAAATGAGGATAATATTTTTAAAATTATCAAAAATTATATAAATAATTCAAATATAAGAGACAATCAAATTAAAAAATTAACTAAAGGTATAAATGAATTAAAAAATTCAAAAGGTAATCCAAGTGAAATTGCGGTTATAGAAATTTTAAAATTACTTAAAGTATAAACTTAAATAAGGAGGTATTATGAGTTCATCTGATTTTAAACTTCTTCATACTATGATGAGAGTCATGGATTTAGACAAATCTATAAAATTTTATACAAAATTTTTTAAAATGAATTTAATCAGAAAAGCTGATTATCCAGGAGGGAAATTTACTTTAGCATTTTTAGGATATGGATCTGAAGACACTAATACAGTTCTAGAGCTTACACACAATTGGGATCAAAAAGAAGATTATGATAAAGGGAACTCTTGGGGGCATATTGCTATAGGCGTTAAAGATATTTATACCTTATGTTCATCTCTTGCAGAAGAAGGAGTAGAAATTAGTAGACAGCCAGGACCAATGAAACATGGAAAAACAATTATAGCATTCATTAAAGACCCTGATAATTATAGTATTGAATTAATTCAAAAATGATTTTTATATTCTATCTTTAATTTTTATGAAGTCTCTTTCTTTAGCACCAGTATATAGTTGTCTTGGTCTTCCAATTCTTTGTTCAGGATCTTCTATCATTTCGTTCCATTGTGCTACCCAGCCGACTGTTCTTGCTACTGCAAATAAAACGGTAAATAAACTAGATGGAAAACCCATAGCTTGTAGTATTACTCCAGAATAAAAATCAACATTAGGATAAAGTTTTTTTGATATAAAATATTCATCCTCTAATGCAATTTTTTCTAATTCTCTAGCTAATTTAAACATAGGTTCATTTTCTTTGCCAACAGCTTTTAGAACTTCATCTGCTGTCTTTTTCATTACTGTAGCGCGTGGATCATAATTTTTATAAACTCTATGTCCAAAACCCATTAATCTAAAAGGATCATTTGGATCTTTTGCTTTTTTGACATACTCATGAACATTTCCAGTTTTTTGAATATTATTAAGCATATGAATTACAGCTTCATTTGCTCCGCCATGAGAGGGGCCCCATAATGAAGCAATACCTGCTGATATGCATGCAAATGGATTTGCTCCAGAAGAGCCAGCTAATCTTACTGTAGAAGTTGATGCATTTTGTTCGTGATCTGCGTGCAAAATTAAAATTTTATCCATTGCTTTAGCTAAAACTGGATCAATTTTATATTCTTCGGCTGGAACAGAAAACATCATATGAAGAAAATTTTCTGAAAATGTTAAGTCATTTCTAGGGTAAATAAAAGGCTGACCTAAAGAAAATTTATAAGCCATAGCAGCAATGGTAGGTACTTTTGCAACAAGTCTATGAGATGCAACTAGTCTTTGGCTAGGATCAGTTATATCTGTGCTATCATGGTAGAAGGCGCTTAATGCCCCGACTACTCCACACATTACTGCCATTGCGTGAGCATCTCTTCTAAATCCTCTAAAAAATAATGCTAACTGTTCATGAACCATAGTATGAGTAGTAATTTTATTATCAAATGCTGATTTTTGAATATTATTAGGTAGTTCTCCATTTAATAGTAAATACGCAACTTCTAAGTAATCACAATTCTCAGCTAAGTCTTCTATTCTATAGCCTCTATGAAGTAAAACACCTTTATCTCCATCGATATATGTAATGTCAGATTTACAAGATCCAGTACTGGTAAATCCTGGATCATAGGTAAAATGGTCAGAATCTGAATATAGCTTTTTAATTTCTATGACATCCGGCCCTATAGATCCTGAGTGTACTGGTAATTCATAGGTATTTCCATTAGGTAGAGATAATTTAGCTATATTATTTTTATTTTCAGACATTCATTTTCCCAAAAGTATTTATCGTTAATATTAGAAATTGTATTATAGTTATCTCTTATAACTATGCAATATATGAAATATTTTATTATTTATTTATATTTATTATTCTTGAAAGTGTTTCAGTTTTTCCTAAAACTTCCATTAACTCATAAAGGCCTGGTGATACTGATTTACCAGTAGTTGCAGCTCTTAAGGGTAGTGCAAGTTTTCCAAGGTTTAAATTATTATTTTCACAATATTTTTTTATATCTTCTTCAATTTCTTTTTTTTTCCATATATCTAGTTTAGATAATTCTTTATGATATAACTTTAGTAATGCAATATTCTCATCATTTAATATTTTTTTAGATTTTTCATCTAATTTTATAGGTGATTTATCAATATAAAAGCTACACATTTCAGAAAGCTCATTAATAGTTCTAGCCCTAGATTTTATGCCATTCATTCCATTTTTTATTAAAGATAAATCATCATTATTAATATTTATATTTTTTTTATTCAAATAAAATTTTTTTACAAGCATTACCAATTCTTCATTATCTTTATTATCAATATAATGTGCATTTAAGCTCGTAAGTCTTTCAATATCAAATTTAGCAGATGACTTTCCAATTGCATCAAGGTTAAATAATTTAATTGCTTCTTCTCTAGAGATTATTTCCTTATCACCATGAGACCAGCCCAGTCTTAAAAGATAGTTAAGCATGCTCTCTTTTAAATATCCCATTTCATCATAGCTTTCCACACCTAATGCCCCATGTCGTTTGGATAGCTTTCCTCCATCCATTCCATGTATTAATGGTATATGTGCATATATTGGAAGTTTCCAATTAAGAGCGTTATAAATCTGTTTTTGTCGGAAAGTATTAGTAAAGTGATCATCACCTCTAATTACATGAGTAACACCCATATCGTAATCATCTACCACTACAGAAAGCATATAGGTTGGAGTACCATCAGATCTAATAATAATAAAATCATCTAATTCATTGTTATTAATAGATACTTCACCTTGAACTACATCATTTATAGAAGTCATTCCTGATTGTGGACATTTAATTCTTATAACTGGTTTTATGTCTTTAGGAGCTTCACTTTCATTTTTTTCTCTCCATTTACCATTATATTTAGGTGCTCTTTTTTCTTCACGGGCCTTATTTCTCATTTCAGCCAGTTCTTCAGGTGAGCAATAGCATTTGTAAGCATGTCCAAACTTTAATAATTCCTTACCAACTTGTTTATGTCGTTCAATTCTTTTTGACTGGTATATTTCTTCTTCATCCCAATTAAGGTCTAACCATTTTAGTCCGTTTAAAATTGCTTCTTTTGCTTCATTAGTTGATCTCTTAATGTCTGTGTCCTCTATTCTTAGTTTAAATAAGCCATTATTATTTTTAGCAAATAACCAATTGAATAAGGCTGTTCTAACACCTCCAATATGAAGATAGCCAGTAGGAGAAGGTGCAAATCTAGTTATAACTTTCATAAATAAACCATTTTAAATATTTGAATTAATGTTTAGTAAACTAATATTTTCTCATTAAACCTACTAAAATTCCTTGTATTTGAACTCTAGGTAAATCATATGATTGAGCCTGATATAAATCATTTGAGGGAATAAGTACAATTTTTGAGGAGGTTTTTTTCAATTTTTTTAGTGTAGCTTCTGTTTTATCTATTAATGCTACTACTATTTGTCCATTATTTGCTGTGGCAGTTCTTTTAATAATTGCTATATCTTTATCATTTATTCCTGACCCAATCATTGACTCACCAGATATCTCAAGAGCATAATGTTCACCCTTATTTACCATATTAGTTGGAGTTGGAACGTAGCTTGACGAATTAGATATTGCTTCTATTGGTGTACCAGCAGCAATTTTACCATATAAAGGTATTTCTATAATTTTGTCCATTTGATTATTAACCGGAGAAATATTATTATTATGTATTATCTCTATTGCTCTAGCTTTATTTGCTAATTTTCTAATAAAACCTCTTTCTTCTAATGCTGAAATAATTCTATGAATACCAGATTTAGACTTTAATTTTAATTTGTCTTTCATCTCATCATAAGAAGGAGATATACCAAATTTTTTATTAACCATAGTTATATAGTCTAGTAATTCTTTTTGTTTTTTAGTTAGCATCTATTAATCCATATTAAGAACAAAACATAAACATTCTTATTAAAATCAAAATAATTGTCAAGAAAAAATATTTTATATAAATGAATTTATATCAGAAAATAAGATAAACGGAACTTTGCTACCTTTTTTAAGAGGCTTAGCATAAGGAGCTCGAATTATTAATGCATCAGACTTAGATAACATAGAAGTCATTGAGCTATCTTGAGCAGAAGCTGGTATTAAAAAGTATATATTATTTTTAAAATATACTTTTGATCTAAGGTATTCTTGTCTTTCGTCGTTTTTTATTAAGGGTTTTTCTAATACGCCGAATTTAATATCGTGTTCAATATTTATTTTATAAAAACTATTAATTAATGGTTTTAGAAATATTAAAGCACTTACATAACTTGAGACTGGGTTGCCAGGAAAACCCAATATAAGTGTATTATTTAGTTTTCCAAATATTAAAGGCTTTCCAGGCCTCATGGCAACTTTCCAGAATATCAACTTCATTCCTAATTTAGTTAATACACTTTTTATTAAATCATGTTTTCCAACAGACGCACCTCCAGTACTAATTAGTATATTGTATTTATTTATATCTTTTAATTTTTTAGTAATTGATGCCGAATTATCTCTTGCTATTCCAAGATCAAAAGCCTCTCCGCCTAAATTATTAATAACAGATTGTAATAATAATGAATTAGATGAAATTATTCCATTTTTAAACTTACTTCCAGCTATTCTTAATTCATTACCACTAGAAAGTATTGCTATTCTAGGTTTTTTTAATACTTCAATGTGAGTTACATTAGAGGATATAATTAATCCCAGCATTCTTGCATTCAAAACAGATCTTTTTTTTAGTAAAAGTTCACCTTTTTTAAAGTTAGACCCTTTTTTTCTTATATATTGAAATTTTTTATAATTTTGATTAGTTGATATTATATGGCCTTTCTTTATCTCTACTCTTTCTTGTAATAATATAATATCTGCGCCTTTTGGTATTGCAGCTCCAGTAAAAATTTCTACGCATTCATTTATATTTATTTTTTTTAAGAAAGGTTTTCCAGCAGCTGACTCTCCAATTACTTTAATTGGGTCTATAATAGCTTTTTTTAAGCTTTTTGAATTTAATGCATAACCATCCATTGAGGACACATCTTCAGGAGGATTATTAATATTTGCATATATATTATTAGAATTAATTCTTCCAAGACATTTTTCTATTAATATTTTTTCATTATCTAATCGAGCAGCTTTACTTGTTATAATATTTATAGCCTCTTTAACGCTAATCATTTCTAGTATATGTCCCAGATTTTCCGCCAGATTTATGCAGCAATTGAGTTTTATTAATGATCATTTCTTTATCAACTGCTTTACACATATCATAAATTGTTAGTGCAGCTACAGAAACTGCAGTTAGTGCTTCCATTTCCAAGCCCGTTTTACCATTTAGTTTGCAATTACATGTGATTTTAATTGAATTCATGCTATCTTGAATCTCAAAGTTAATAGTAACAGATGATATAGAAATAGGGTGACATAAAGGAATCAAATCTGCAGTTTTTTTAGCAGCCATAATTCCTGCTATTCTAGCAACACCTAAAACATCTCCTTTTTTTGATGTTCCTTCTTTTATCATTTCTAATGTTTTTTTATTCATATATATAGAGGATGAAGCAGTTGCTAGCCTTTCTGTATTTTCCTTATCAGAAATATCTACCATTATTGCTTTGCCTTCTGAGTCAAAGTGTGAAAATGTTTTATTATTTTTCATTTGTACCTCAATCTTTATAAATTAGTTTCTTTGTGGCATCTTCTATGTTTTCTTTTTTCATAAGAGATTCACCAACTAAAAATCGCATTATTCCGTTTTTTTCCATTATTTTTAAATCATTATTAGTATTTAAACCACTTTCACAAATAATATCATATTTTTTAGGAATTAATTTAGATAATTTTATAGTATTATTTATGTCTATTTCTAAAGTTTTTAGATTTCTATTATTTACACCAATAAGGTCACCATTTAATTTGATGGCTCTTTCTATTTCTTTTTCTGTATGTGCTTCAATTAAAACATCCATACCAAGGTCCTTAGATTGGATAATTAGTTCTTCAGCTAAGCTATCGTCTACTGCAGCTAATATTATTAATATGCAATCTGCTCCAATACTTCTACTTTCATAGATTTGCCATGGATCAATCATGAAATCTTTTCTTAAAATTGGCAAACTAACATTTTCACTTATTTCTATTAAATATTCAATACTTCCTTTAAACCATTTAATTTCAGTTAATACACTTAAACAAGTAGCACCACCTTTGTAGTAACTAGTTGCAATATCTTTTGGGTTAAAGTTTTCCTTAATAATACCTCTTGAAGGGCTTGCTTTTTTTACTTCTGCAATTAATGCATATTGATTATTATTTACTTTAGATGTAAGAGCGCTTTTAAACCCTCTAGGTTTTTTTTGATATTTTGATATTTCTAATAAATTACTTTGTGAAAATTTTTCTTTTAGTGACTTTATTTCAAGTTTTTTATTATTACAAATTTCTTTTAAAACAGACATATTATTCATTACTTATTTTTTTTAGATTATGCAATGTATCAAGTGCTTTACCAGAGTCTATAATAGATTTTGTTAATTCAATACCATCTTCAAAACTATTTACCTTATCTGCAATATATAAAGCTGCAGCAGAATTTAATAATACTATATCTCTATAAGATCCATATTCTCCATTAAATAAGTTAATCATTTTATTTGCATTTTCGCTTGGAGTTCCTCCTTCTAGAGCTTCTTGAGTACAAAATTTAAAACCATATTTTTGTGGATCAATTTCAAATTCCTTTATTTTATTATCTGATAATTGTGCAATTTTAGTTTTGCCAGTAAGTGTTATTTCATCCATGCCATCAGAGCCATTTACAACCCAAGCTTTTTTACTACCATGCGCATCTAATGTTTCTGCAATAATTTTTAAATACTTATCTGAAAATACTCCAAGTAATTGTTTATTTGCACGAACTGGATTTAATAAAGGACCTAATAGATTAAATATTGTTCTAAAGCTTAACTCTTTTCTAACTTTAGCTACATTTTTAAAAGCTTTATTAAAATTTGGAGCAAATAAAAAACAAATATTTGCTTCTTTTAAACATTTATTTAAAATATTATTATCTACACTTATATTTATCCCTAGCTCTGTTAGAACATCGGATGCACCTGACTTTGATGAAACAGCAGTACTTCCATGTTTAGCAACATATAAACCTGATGATGCGACTATAAATGCAACTGCAGTAGAAATATTATAAGTTTTTAAACCATCTCCACCTGTACCAACAATATCAATAGTATCAATATTAAGTGATAAAGGGTTTATGACATGTGGTTTTAATGAGTTAACAGCTCCAATTAGTTCATTAGAGCAGGGGCCTTTAATTGATAGTGTAGCGAGAAATGCAGCCATTTCAATTTCAGTAGCATTTCCAGAAATTATGTATGCAAAAACTTCTTCAGATTCATTTATAGATAAATCCAAATTATTTAAAAGTTTTGGCATTATTTTACTAAAAGGATTCATTGTTTTTTACATATATTTATAAAATTATTAATTAGTCTTTCACCTAATTCAGTATCATAACTTTCTGGATGAAACTGAAGTCCATAAGCTTTTGCTCTAGGTATTTCAATACTCATGATGTAATCATCTGGAGATTTAGATGTTATAAGTATATTTTTAGGTAGCGATTTTTTTTCAACAATTAATGAGTGATATCTAGTAGCTTGAAAGTTTTGAGGCATATTTTTAAATAATGATTTTTTATTATGCAGAATATTACTAATTTTGCCATGCATTATATTTTTTGCTTTAACTACTTTACCACCGTATGCTTGCGCTATAGATTGATGACCTAAACATATTCCTAATACAGGTATTCTTTTTGATGCTAATTTTATAAGTTCAACACATATACCTGCGTCATCTGGAGTCTTAGGGCCAGGAGATATAATTATACCACTAGGATTTTTATTAATTACTTCTATAGCTGTTTTTTCATCATTTCTTAAAACTTCAACTTTTACTTTATTGCTATTTAAATAATGCCTGATTATATGGGTAAAACTGTCATAATTATCTATTAAAATATACATTTTTAAGGCCTCATAAATTTAATTATTTTCAAATCTTAAAGCATCATTTGCAGCTGTAAAAAGAGCTTTTGCTTTATTAACTGTTTCATTATACTCATCTATTGGTTTTGAATCAGCAACAATTCCTCCGCCAGCCTGAACATACATTGTATTATCTTTTATTATTGCTGTACGCAGAGTAATACATGTATCCATTGTTCCATTAGAAGAAAAATACCCTACACAACCACCATAAATTTCCCTTTTATCAGTTTCTAATTCGTCAATAATTTCCATAGCTCTAATTTTAGGAGCTCCACTTACAGTTCCCGCAGGAAAGCCAGATAAAAGGGCACCTAGGTAATCAATATTTTTTAATTTTGTACCTTCAACATTTGAAACTATATGCATTACATGACTATATTTTTCAATAATCATTTTTTCAGTAACGTTCAAACTTCCAGTTTTAGTTACTTTAGCTACATCATTTCTAGCTAAATCTAGAAGCATTCTATGCTCAGCTATTTCCTTTTCATCTTTTAGTAACTCTTGAGCTAGTAAATTATCCTCATTGAAATTATCTCCTCTTGGACGCGTTCCAGCAATTGGTCTAATAGTAACTTTATTATCTCTAACCCTAACTAATATTTCTGGACTAGATCCTATTACTGAAAAATTATTAAAATTTAAATAGTAAAGGAATGGAGAGGGGTTTAATCTTCTTAAAGACCTGTATAAATTAAATGGAGGTAATGAAAATGGTCTTTCAAACCTCTGAGATGGAACTACTTGAAATATATCTCCTTCTCTTATATATTTTTTAGCTTTATTTACAATTTCGATATATTCAGATTTTTTAAAGTTAGATTTTATTTTCTCATTTTTTTTAACTTTTTTATATGTTAAGTGTTTATTTTCAATAGGTTGTTTTAATAATTTAACTATATTATCAATAATTTTACATGATTTTTTATAAATTTTGTTATAATTATTAATTTTATTATCTTTTAAATAGACTGGCGTTATTATAGTCATAGTGTCTTCTACAGCATCAAATATTATCATAACTTTGGGTCTCACAAACATTCCATCTGGTAAATTTAATTTAGAAGGGTTATTTGATGGTATTTTCTCCACAAGTTTAATCGTATCATAACCTAAGTACCCAACAAGACCAGATGCCATAGGAGGAAGGTTTTCAGGAAGCTTTATTTTTGAATTTTCTACTAATAATCTTATTGAATCTAAAGTTTTATGATTTTCCTTTTTGAATTTATTAAGAGAATTTTCTGGGTCATAATTGACTTCTGCATTATTACCATAACATCTCCAAATGAGATCTGGTTGTAAACCCAAAATAGAGTATCTTCCTTTAGCTTCTCCACCTTCAACTGATTCTAGTAAAAAAGAATATGGTTCATTTCCTCCAATTCTAAGCATTGCTGAAACAGGAGTATCAAGATCTGCCACTAGTGTTGTATAAATAATATATGACTTTTCTTTTTTTATAATCTTCTTAAATGTTTTAAATTCAGGCTGATATTCCATTGTTTTTAGCTATCATTTTGAAAAAGACTGTTAAGTAGATTCTCATTTATTTTAATTTTTTGATTATTAGTTAGATGATTAATAAATAACTGTTCAATATCTCTTGAAATTGATTGAGATATTTCTGTATTTATTTTTTGAAGTTGATCAATATCTCTTTCAGCTACAGGTATTATATCTGAAACATTAATAACTAAATAGCTTTTATCATTATATTTAATAGGATTAGAAATTTTGCCTTTATTTATTTTAAATGCCTCTTGTAGTGACTCTCTATCTAATATACCTTCAGCACCAGAGCCATTCTTGGATATATTATTAGCTTCTAAAACAATTAAATTATATTTTTTAGCAATTTCATCAAAATTAGAATTATTTACTTCTGATAAAAAATCCTTAGCATTATTTAATGCAAAATTCATGCTTTTATCTAAGTTTATATCTTCAATAATTTTACTTCTTGCTTCGTTAATATTCATAGTTCTTTGCTCTTCTATTTCATTTACTTGAATAGCATACATTGTATTGCTAAGGGTGCTGATTAATTCTGAGGGATCATTTATATTATATGAAAATACTGTTTCAAGTAAGTTTGGATAAGGAGGTAAGTTATTATTAATATTACCTTCCATATTAAGACCATTAACATCTACAAAAGAGAATTCTTCTATTTTAGCCCCAATTGCAGTTGCAGCTTGATGAATTTGATTTCCAGCAGCTATTTCATCATAAAATGTATTGCCTAACTCGTACATTTTATCTAAGGCAATATTTACTTTTAAATCTTTTTCAATTTGAGTTTTTACATCTTGGAAAGAATTAGAAATAGCTGGTTCAATTTTTGAAACTATAAATAATCTCCATCCAAATGCTGTTTCTTCTGGGCCTATTAATTTATTCGGGTCTGCCTTAAATATACTGTCAGATACTTCTGAAGGAAAATCTCTATATTCAATTAAGCCAAGGTTTAATGTATTTGGGTCTAACTCAGTATTATCTTTAATAATCTGACTAAATATTTGAGAAATATTTGTTTCTGAATTGTTGCTTTTGATTTTATCTACAATTTCCTGGGCTTCTTTTTCATCTTTAAAATTTGCTAGAAATACTTCTCTTTTTTCAGCAACATTATATTTCTCAGGATAATTATTATATTCGTTTTGCATTTCTTCTTCTGTAACTATTATTTGATCAATCAGATCATCTGGTTTAATTGAAATAAACGAAAAACTTCTGTATTCGGGTTTTTGGTATAATGATGAGTTATCCTTTAATTTTTTTTCAATATCGATATCACTTGGAATTTCTTTTATTGGAAATCTTGAAGCATTAAAATTCACTACTTTTATATTTCTTGTTTCATTTCTTAAGTCATAATACACATTATTAAAAATTGGAGATAAATCATTTCCATTATTAAATGGAGCTGTAATTTGTTCCCTTAAGACAGCTTTTCTAATTTCATTGAAATAAGTGCTTTCATCCATTCCTAATTGTCTTATTACATATTCAAATTGTTGTTTACTAAAAGAGCCAAATTGGTCTTTAAACACATCAGAAGAGAATATTATTTTTCTTAAATAATTATCTGGTAAATTAATTTTTGCTTTATTAACTTCAATATCTATTAATTTTTCATTAATCAATTGTCCAAGAGTTTGTCTAGGTACTCCTAATGATTTAGCAATTTCTTCGGTAATTTGGCCGTTTGTGTTATTATTTAAATCTGAAATTATTCTTTGGTATGTTTTAACAAAATCATCTGCTGTAACATCTAGTTCACCAATTGTCGCGACTGATGAATTATTACTTGATGAAAATATGTCACCTACACCCCAAAGTGCAAAACTTGCTGCCAATATCAATAAAAATATTTTTGAAAAAATTGAATTAATTTTATTTTTAATAGTTTCCAGCATTAGATTTTCCAGTACTAAATTTAATTTTATTTGTTTATTAATATTATTTTTTAATATAAATAAATATATATATTAATATATTTATTCTTTTTGTAGTATATTTATTTGTAAGTTTAAACATTTTTTGCATATCATTTTAGGAGATATAATTTGTTAATCGCTGGGAATTGGAAGTTAAATTGTAATATTAAAGAAGCCAAGGACCTTTCTAGCTCAATTTTAAATATTTTACGTGATAAAGATTTAAGTTCAGATGTAGCATTATTTCCTCCAAATATTTATATAGATACTGTTAAAAAAATTGTAAATAATTCAAATATATTTGTTGGCGCACAAGACTGCAGTATTCATATATCAGGGGCATATACTGGAGATGTTTCTGCCCAAATGTTAAATGATATGAAATGTGAATATATAATAGTTGGCCATTCAGAGAGAAGAATTGGAAAACATGAGACAAATAATGATGTTGCTTTAAAGGCAAAAAATGTAATGGAAAATAAAATGTGTCCTATTATTTGTGTTGGAGAAGATGCAAAAGATAGAGATGCTGGAAATGCCTTAAATTTTATTGAAAAGCAATTAAATGAATCTATACCTAAAAATTATAAAGATTTTATTATAGCTTATGAACCTATATGGGCTATAGGTTCTGGAAAAATTCCTACTATAGACTCTATTAATGAAATGTTTAATATGATAAGACAATGGTTATTAAATAATGGTATAGATAATAATATAAAAATTTTATATGGTGGTTCTGTAAATAAAGATAATGCGAAAGAAATTTTCTCTTGTAGAGATTTAGGTGGATTATTAATAGGAGGTGTATCTTTAAAAGCTCAGGAGTTTTCAGAGATATGTATAATGGCAGGTTAATTTTATAAAATAAATACGAATAGGATTTGATATGGCAGATATAATTTTAGCAATTCATGTGCTTTTAGCGCTTGGTTTAATTGTTTTTATTTTATTACAAAGAAGTGATGGAGGAGCTTTAGGCGGACTGGGAGGTGGAATGTCTCTAAGCGGTATCATGGGTAGTCAGGGGTCGGCAAACTTTTTAACAAGGATTACAGCAATATTTGCAGCATTATTTATGATTACTAGTTTAATCCTTGCAATTATAGAAAGCAGAAAAAGTGATGAAAATTCAATTATATTAGATGGTTCAATAGATAGTGAAATAGAAGCTCCTTTAATAAAGATTGATGAAGAAATGGAAAACCCTGCACCACCAAAAGCAGAATAATATATGAAGTATTATTTAAAAAAAAAACATTCTTAAAGGTGTTTTATGTCTAAACCAAGATATATATTTGTAACTGGTGGCGTGGTTTCTTCTTTGGGTAAAGGAATTTCTGCAGCTGCAATTGGTTCTTTACTTCAGGCAAGAGGTTATTCAGTAAGAATAAGAAAATTAGACCCTTATATTAATGTTGACCCTGGAACTATGAGTCCTTATCAGCATGGTGAGGTATTTGTTACCGATGATGGTGCTGAAACAGATTTGGATCTAGGACACTATGAGAGGTTTACAGGAGTTCCAGCTAAACAAAGTGATAATATAACTACGGGCAGGATATATCAAAATGTAATAAATAAAGAAAGAGAAGGTTATTACATAGGAAGTACCGTACAAGTAATTCCTCACGTAACAGATGAAATAAAGTCTTTTATTACAAAAGATATAGGAAAATGCGATTTTATTATAGTGGAGATTGGAGGAACAGTAGGCGATATAGAAAGCCTTCCTTTTTTAGAGGCCATAAGACAGTTTGGTAATGAAATAGGTAAAAAAAGAGCAATCTATATACATTTAACTTTAGTTCCATATATAAACACTTCTAATGAACAAAAAACTAAACCTACTCAGCATTCTGTTAAAGAGTTAAGAGAAATAGGAATACAACCTAATATTTTATTGTGTAGGTGTGATAGATCTATTGAGGCTAACGAAATAGATAAAATTGCATTATTTTGCAATGTAAAATCTGAAGATGTTATTCAAGCTCTAGATGTAAAAAATATTTATAATGTACCTATAGTTTATAATAGTGAAAAATTAGACGTACAAGTTTTAAGGCATTTCAATATTAAACCAAATAAAATAAATTTGATAAAATGGAAAAGAATTGTTCAATCAGCAAATACAGTAAAAATAAATATTAATATTGGTATTGTTGGAAAATATACAGATTTACCTGATGCTTATAAATCATTAAATGAAGCTTTAGTTCATGGAGGGTTAATAAATAACGTAGGTATAAATATTCATTGGATAAATTCAGAGGGATTAAATGATAAATCTATTAAAAATAAATTTAAAAATATTAATGGTATTATTGTGCCAGGGGGGTTCGGAGAAAGAGGTATTACTGGAAAAATTAAGGCTATAAAATATGCTCGTATAAATAAAGTTCCTTTTTTAGGAATCTGTCTTGGTCTTCAGCTAGCAGTAATTGAATTTTCTAAAAATGTATTAAATATAAGAAATGCTAATTCTTCGGAATTTACAAATACTGAAAATAACGTAATTGGTTTATTAACAGAGTGGTATAAAGATGGTAAAAAAGAAGTTCGATCCAAAACATCAGATGTAGGAGGTACTATGAGGTTAGGGTCTTATCCTTGTAAGCTTAAAAAAGGTTCATTAGCATTTAAAATATACAAAAAATCTATTATTCATGAAAGACATAGACATCGTTATGAAGTAAATTCTATTTTTGAGAATAAGCTAACGTATAAAGGTATGATATTTTCAGGTAAATCGCCAGATTCTATGTTGCCTGAAATTATAGAGATTAATTCACATCCTTGGTTTTTAGGTGTTCAATTTCATCCCGAGCTAAAATCAAGACCTTTTATGCCTCATCCAATATTCAAATCTTTTATATCTGCAGTAAAAAAAGTAAGTAAAAATAATGACTAAAAATAACAAAGATATAAAAATTAAAGATTTTGTAATAAGTAATAATAATAGATTTACTTTAATTGCAGGGCCATGTGTGATAGAAAACAGAGACCATGCTTTAAAAACTGCCAGTTTAATATCAGATATTTGTAATTCTATAGGGTTGAACTTTATATACAAATCTTCATTTGATAAGGCTAATAGAACATCTTTAAAATCATCTAGAGGTCCTGGTATTCATGATTCATTAGAAATATTTAATGAAATAAAAAATAAAATAGGTTGTCCAGTAATTACTGATGTGCACGAAAAAGAACAAATATCACTATTGTCTGAGGTATTAGATGTAATACAAATTCCAGCGTTCTTATGTAGGCAGACAGATCTACTAATTGAGTCAGCAAAATCAAATCTACCAATTATGGTTAAAAAAGGTCAATTTTTGGCACCATGGGATATGCAAAATGTAGTAGATAAGATTTCACAAAATGGTAATGGTGGAGTAATGATTTGTGAGAGAGGAGCAAGTTTTGGGTATAACACTTTAGTATCTGATTTTAGGTCAATTCCTATTTTAAAAAAAATGGGATATCCTGTAGTTTTTGATGCCACTCATTCTGTACAGCAACCTGGTGGCTTAGGAGATAAATCAAGTGGACAAAGAGAATTTGTACCTACGCTCGCTAAGGCTGCATCCGCTATAGGAGTGGCAGCATTATTTATGGAAACACACGAAGATCCAGATAATGCTCCTAGCGATGGCCCTAATATGTGGCCATTGGATAAACTTAAAAATTTACTTCAAATTTTAATTAATCATGATGAAATAGCTAAAGAATTAAATAATTAAAAAGGTATAATAATGACAATTATAAGTAAGATTAAAGGAAGAGAAATTATAGATAGTCGCGGTAATCCAACGCTAGAAGTGGATGTATTTTTATCTGATAATATTAT
>CEUR01078369.1_pt1 | contig 29146 bp, 24 predicted proteins | sample 356411 | NCBI WGS metagenome assembly CEUR01 (sample SAMEA2622715, study PRJEB7988) | marine metagenome | biome: marine biome (ENVO:00000447); feature: surface water layer (ENVO:00002042); material: "saline water (ENVO:00002010), including plankton (ENVO:xxxxxxxx)" | depth 5 m
GTGTTCTTTGCGGCCCCATCTCTCGTGGAGGCAGAGGCCTATCGAATCAGTGGAATTGTCACATACTCCGACGGGACTACAGTGAACTACAACGATGTGGAGATAGTTTGTCAAAGTCAGGAATATGACTGTCATCCATTCAGAGGCACAGAGTCTACTACTGACGTGTATGGTAGATTTACACTAGAATTGGACATAGAGGAATATCATGACGGTGCTGAATTGATATTGAATGTAAGAAATGAAAACTTTAGCCACATTATCGATATCTCTGAGATGAGAAATTCCTCTCAGAACTTTGTGGCGAATGACATACAGTTGCTACAAAATCGTCCTCCGCCCCCTATTTTCTCAGGATTCACCTGCGGATTGATAATTTTCTCACTCGCGTTTGGGATGGTTCTAGTACGGACTGCAACTAGGTTGATGACACCGGTAGGGAGAGCAGAATTTGTTGGTTACAGGGCGCCGCGAATCGTGGAGTGTCCAGAGTGTCACGGACGCATAGAACAACATCGGCTGATTAGTCACCTTATCGTGGAGCATGAAATCGAACCGCTGGAAGCGGGTGAAATTGCTGGTATTGTCTTCTCAAAAATTGAGATGAAATAATGGTGCAGAGGGCAGGATTTGAACCTGCGAAGCACTACGCACTGGGACCTCATCCCAGCCCCTTTGACCGCTCGGGTACCTCTGCTTGCGATGCCACGGACTAATTTGCCTATTTCAGAATGACTAAGGAGAAATAATCAACTCAAATTTAGGATTTTTACGCTGGGGTAGAGTATGTATTCTGAAACATCACTTGATATTGGGAAAGGCGAACGAGCATGGTATGCGCGTCTGGACATTCGCTAGGTTCATGCGACAGATTCTGAAGGCTGGACCCGCCGATTTGGATTGGATTCAGTCCCAAGGTTTGCTCGCAGTTAAGTTGGCTCAAATCTTTGCACTGCGAAGCGATTTGCTTTCGGTTGAAAAGTGTAGACAATTGCAACAATTGTATCAGCACGCATCTAGTATTCCATCAGAAAAGGTGTTTGAGAATCTCGAGAAAAGAGCACCTGAGGGTTTCTTTGATGCCTTCGAAGAAATCGACGAGATTCCTATCGCTGCCGCCTCGGTTGGACAAGTGCACAGAGCGCGCTTGAAGACTGGAGAGGATGTAGTAATCAAAGTCATCAAGGCTCAGAACGAGAAGTCATTCCGTCGAGATGTAAAGCGAATGCGAAGGTGGCTACGTATCTTCCTCTTGTTCATGCCAAAACTACGCAAAGTCGGTAACCCTGTAGCTCTGCTGAACCACGTTGCGGACTACACAACTAGAGAGTTGGACTTGCGCAATGAGATTGCAGGAGCAGACGAACTGAAGAATATTCAATTGGATATCGATGATACGTTCCAAATGCACCGACTTAGATTTCCGAAATATTATCGCGAATTATCCAATGAACAAGTGCTGGTCTCTGAATTCATTAGAGGAGATTCGTTAGAGGATGGAATTGATGCAGGTACACTTTCATGGTCTACTTTGCTAGATTTATTCCGTATTCATGGCGCATATCTATTCGGTATCGGTACATTCCATGGAGATTTACACCCAGGAAATTGTATTATTGACGAAGATGGAATGTTTGTCTTCATTGATAATGGAGCGATTTGTCACGCCCCTACACATGTCAGCAGTTCTCTATTCCGCTTCTTTGAACATCTTTCAAACAGTCAACTAAACGATGCCTTCGAAGCATTGTTGGGTCTCTCAGAAGAAACTCTAGATGATCGACGAAAGGACAAGTATATGGCGAAAATGTATGAAATATACCATGACTTTGAAATGCGTTCGGTTGGAGAACAAAGCCTAACTCAAATTATGATGAAAACCGTTCGTTGCGCGGTTGAAGATGCAGGTGCGGTGTTCGGTGAAGAGGCGTTTCCAATTATCCGCGCACTGATGTATCTAGACGGGTTAGTCATTCGAACACATCCGGATGTGAAATTAATTCGCTCAATGAGCCCTTATCTTGAGGAATTTCGCGCTTGCTTACCGATTCCAGAGCCTATTTCGCCCTACACAAAATAATTAGTTTCCAGAATTAAAGGACAATTGAGAAAACACTTCATTATATACGAACTATCGAGGATGTGAAAGTATGATGGGTGATGTCGTGAGGAATGATAGTGCGGCATTAGACCAGTCTTACCTAGAATGTGAGAGAATTGCGAACGAGTCTTCCTCGTCCTTCCTAAGGGCATTCCGAACCCTTCCAAAAGAGAAGAGAGATGGTATCAAGGCTCTGTATGCCTTTTGCCGGAGGGCTGACGATGTTGCAGACGGAGATTGGATGCCTGACTTCTCAAGATTCTCTCCCCAGCAAATGGGCTCTCTGCGATTAAGGGCTCTTCAGAGGTCCAAGGTGCTAGACGAAAAGCATCAATCACGAGGAACTCTAGACCATGATGCTCACATTGCAAGACTCTGTGCTCTGATTTATCTTCGAGATAACATCCAGCCAATCGAGAACGATTCTTTTCCTAAACAGAAATTTTTCCTAGCCCTATGGCACACCATAGAGAGATTTGACATACCATCTCAACATCTACATTCCCTAATCGATGGTATGGAAGATGATCTATATCCTACAAATTACCAAACCTACGAAGACTTGCGTAGGTATTGCTACAATGTTGCTTCCTCTGTAGGCCTTTGTCTACTCCATCTATACGGTTACGAAGGGCAAGAAGCGGAGCATTATGCCGATGAAATGGGAGTATTCCTACAGATGGTTAACATTCTACGAGATATTCAATCAGATCTTGCATCTGGTCGAATCTACCTACCGGTTGCAGAATTACAGTCCTACGGAATCAGTGCCACTGAACTGTCAAGCCCTAATCTCGCTTCAAACCCTAACTGGCAGGAATTCATGCAGGATTACATCCTTCGCTGCAAGGCTCACAGACAAGAGGCTGTTAAGTTGCTACCAATGATTCATTCAGAGTCAAGAAAGAGTCCGGCAATCATGGTCTCTGTGTATTCACAATTGGTCAAACAGGCAGAGAAATTGTGTGGCGACGTAGTCTCGCAACGCCTTGGTTTGACCGTTATGCAGAAAGCCAATGTGCTGATGTCTACTCTTGGTGTAATTAGTATAACTCATGAGGAGTGATTATGCAATCCGAAGCCATTTCTTCTGTGCCATCGGTAAACTCAGACCAAGATGTTCTGATTGTTGGAGCTGGGCCAGGTGGTTTAGCTGCAGCACTATTACTAGCACACAGTGGATTGAAGGTCAGAGTGGTCGAAAAGGCCTCATACATCGGAGGAAGAACAAGAATTGTAGAACATGATGGCTTCAAGTTCGATAATGGCCCTACGTTCTTTCATTTTCCTGAGGTCATCGAGGAGATTTTCCAAGCCATTGGTAGAGATGCACACGAAGAATTGGGATTGATTCCTCTAGATCCCTCATATCGGCTAGTCTTTGGTAAGGGTGGCCAAATTGACGCCACCTGTGATTTAGAGGCGATGACAGAGCGAGTCAGGGCATTATCTGGTGACAAAGACGCTGAGGGTTTCAAGCGATATATCACTGAGAACAGGAAAAAATTGGACCGTTCTAGAGGTTGTCTTCAATCTCCTTGGAAAGGGCCTTCTGATTTACTTACCAAGCGCTCGATGTCGGCCGCAACCGTCCTAAGACCATGGGCTAGTGTTGCTTCTGATCTTGAGCGATTATTCGAAGACGAAAGGGTTCGCTTAGCGATGTCTTTCCAAACAAAATATCTAGGCATGAGTCCATTCCATGCGCCTTCTTTATTCACAATTTTAGCGTTTTTAGAATACGAGCATGGAATATTCCACGCCAAAGGAGGCCTTGGTTCAATAACAACCAGAATGGGCGAAATCGCTAAAGAAATGGGAGTTCAATTCGAATTAGAGACTGAGGTTGATGAAGTCATCATTGAAGGGAAAACCGTCAAGGGTGTTAGAACCAATGATGTGGATTATATGGCTGACAAAGTCATCATGAATGCTGATTTTGCACACGCCATGACTACAATGATTCCAAATCAAAAAAGGAAGAAATGGTCAGACCAAAAGTTGCAGAAGAAATCCTATTCCTGTTCGACATTCATGTTGTATCTAGGCGTCGACAAATTATACGATGAGCCGCATCATCAAATCTATGCCTCCGCTGATTATGAAAATAGCTTGAAGGATATAGACAATCACAAGATTCCTTGGAATGACCCCTCGATATACGTGCAAAACGCCTGCATAACCGATCCAAGTATGGCTCCTGACGGCCAATCCACATTGTATGTTCTTGTTCCAGTTCCCAACACTGACCCAAGTATTGTTTGGGACGATGTCAAGGAAGAATATGCGGAGTTAATCCTAGACCAAATGGCTCACCTAGGATTCACAAATCTTCGTGAACATTTGGTAAGTAAGACCATCGTCACCCCTGACGATTGGGGCGCTTCAAGCATCTACAGAGGCGCTGTTTTCAACCTCGCACACGGCCTAGATCAGATGCTCTGGAGGCGCCCTCAAAATCGCTTTGAGGAATTGAATGGACTGTATTTAGTTGGAGGAGGAACCCACCCAGGAAGTGGCCTTCCGACCATCTTTGAAAGTGCGAGGATTAGTAGTAAATTGGTGATTGCTGACTTAGGTGTACCAGTCGACTGGAATGGAGTAGATACTTGGTTCCCTGACCTCAAGAAGCCTAAGCCTACGAGATAATTCTAGGAGGATTTTGTTTGTCGGTCGCATGGGTGCTGGGTGCTGCTGGAGGGGTAGGTAGTATTGTTTGCCAGAACCTTTCCAAACAAGGCTGGAAAGTTGTTGGAAGTGGAAGAACTGAGGAGACTCTTCAAGCCCTTAGTTCCCAGATTGATAATATCGAAATCTTGCCTGTTGATGCTAGAGACGAGGTTGCGATGAAGCAGGCTGTGACGGATATCATAGAAACACATGGGCGTCTAGACGCAGTTGTGGTTGCCGTAGGATCCATCCTCCTCAGACCATTGCACGCTACTTCGGCTGAACAAGTGCGGGATACGATTGAACAAAACCTCACTACCGCATTCAATGCAATAAGATCTGCAGCAGTTCCAATGATGCGCGGAGAAGGAGGGAGAATCGTTCTATTTTCTTCCGTTGCAGCCTCACATGGGATGACTAATCACGCCGCTATTGCTGCTGCAAAAGGAGCTGTTGAAGGATTGACTCGGGCCTCTGCTGCAGACTACGCAAAGCGAGGCATTAGAGTAAACGCAATTGCCCCTGCAATGACTGATACGCCAATGTCCGAAAATCTACTGAAAAGCGAGGCAAGTCGTAAAATCAGTGATTCTATGCACCCCGTTGGACGGATTGGAGAAGCAAAGGAGATTGCAGATGTTGCATCTTGGCTCGTCGACGGTGCACCTGAATGGATGACTGGGCAGATCATCGGAGTCAATGGCGGATTGGGAACGATAAAACCTCAGGAATCAATCAAGGCTTAATTGGAGGAATGATATGAGAAAAATTGCTGGATTATTTCTAACCTTGATTCTACTGTCTGCTTCAGCAGGATGTTTGGCTGAAGACACGCAAGGAGAACTGGAAAACGATGAGGGTGATGAAAAGAGATACACCTTCACCCTACCTACTTTGGGAAGAGATGTAGATGGCGACTCTATGCTAGATTTGACTTCTGAACTTGAGCAAGCACCAATTCTCTTGTTTTGGGTTAGTTCACAGTGTCAGGGTTGTCATGAATGGGCAGAAGGCATCAGAGATAGTGATCTCAACTACAGCCTTATGCAACCTGTAACAATTCACAGATACGGCAACTTTGAATCCGAAGACAAGATTATGCAGGTTTATGGGAATAATTCAAGCGACCATTATTCACCATGGCCTGTGGTTACTGACGCCCATTCACGCCTAGCACTAGATTTCGACACAAGAGAGCCCTCAGAACTATCTGTTGTCGAGGCTTTCGGCAATCTACCGACTCCCTCTGTGATTTTACTCGACAAAAGCGGTAATGTCGTTTGGGAAGCAACGTCTTATTGGTATTCTGCAGACCAATTAGAAGAGGCGGGGGAAATTGCAGCCGGATTAGGAGATTGAATATAATGGAACCACTGAATATAGCACTGTTTATGTTTTCAACAATATGGGTAGGCCCATTTTGGATGTTAATGCTGATTGAACCGTTCTCTGAAAGAACTGAAACCTGGGTAAGGGGCAACTTGCTATTCATTGGACCTTTGGGGGTTTGGTTGTTTGCAACTGTATTGAACCCAAACGGGCTGTTAGATTTGTTCACCGGAAATCCTGCAGAATTTTTCGATACGATGGTCTCTCTGCTTGGGACTGAAACGGGTACTGTGCTAGCGTGGGCTCACTTCGTGGCAGGCGATATCATGGCCACAAGGTGGATGTGGAGACAAGGGGTCAAGAATCAAATCGGAGTCAACAAAATTCGTGTGATTGTGTTCTTTGGTGTTATGTTGATGCCAATTGGACTTCTTCTTCATGTGATTCTAAACAGAAAATAATCACCTAAGTTACAGAATCTAGGCAGTTTCTTACCTATTCACATCTCGCTAGGGGTGTGAGGCGGGCAATACCTGTGGCTTTCCTAGTGAGCTTTTTGCTCCTAGCAATGCTCCCTGTTGACAATGGAGACATTCTGAAGGATGACTCAATAATACACTACAGAACTAACTCTAACGATGGCTACAGTGCAATAGAATACACCGATGAACATACTACCGTAAGCATCGGCCCTTCGGACCGTCAGACGACTCTCAGAATGCCTGGAAATCACGACTATAGTAGGCCATTACCGTTGGTAATTTCATTACATGGCTACAGCAACAATGGAGCATTCAATGCTGCATATATGCACCATATCGATAGCATTCATGAAAATGAGCATTTGCTGATTTATCCTGATGGGACAATGAATTGGTTAGGAATGAGATATTGGAATGCTACGGATGCTTGTTGCAATCTTTTTGATTACGATGTTGATGATGTTGACTATCTTACTAGTTTGATTGATGAAGCGGTGCAGAACTACGGAGCAGATCCGGATGGAGTGATTGTGACGGGGCTCTCCAATGGAGGATTCATGAGTCACCGAATGGCTTGTGACGCCGGTAATTCTATTCGAGCAATTGTAGCCTTGAATGGCGTTACATGGAACGATTTTTCCGATTGTGTCGATACTGGAAGGCCCGATATCTTACATGTACATTCAACCGATGATGGTGTTATTCTTTACAATGGAGGAACTGTTGCACTAGGAGGAGAATACCCGTCTGCTACCGAGACTGTTGGCTATTGGGCTGATAGGTCTGGGTGTGACTCAACATGGACCTTCCAAGGAACTAGAGATATTTCTGGAGACGATGGAATAGATGAGACTGATGAGTTTGAATTTCTCAACTGCAATTCTGGAAATCGAGTAGCTCATTGGAGAATCAATGGGGGGGGTCATGTCCCGCCACTAAACGACCCCAGTTGGTCTGACCAAACGATTGGTTGGGCGCTTTCTGGGTTTGTTCGAGATTCTGATGGTGATGGATATAGAGACGATGTCGATGTTTTCATTTACAATCCAAATGAGTGGGCTGATGCTGATGGAGACTTAGTTGGAGACAATACCGATCAATGTGATCAAGACCCATTTGGATGGGATGATTCTGATGGAGACGGGGTCTGTTTACCTACCGATTTGTTCCCAGACGACCCTAATGAATGGTCAGATGCTGACGGCGATGGTATAGGCGATCACGGCGACCTCGATGACGACAATGATGGCGTTGATGATGATGATGATGCCTTTCCTTATGATTCGAGTGAATGGTACGATACCGATGGAGACGGTATTGGAAATAATGCCGATGTCGACGATGATGGAGATGGTTGGCAGGACTCAGAAGATGCGTTTCCTTTGGATGAAAATGAATGGGCCGATTTTGATGGTGATGGAATAGGAGATAATCAGGACCCCGATGATGACAACGACGGGTGGTCTGACAGCGATGAGTTGGATTGTCAAACCGAACCTAACGATTCTTCTCACATTCCGCTTGACTCAGACGGCGACGGAATTTGCGATTTAGTAGACTTGGACGATGATGATGATGGAGTCGAGGATTATCAAGATGTATTTCCTCTCAATCCTGAGGAATGGTCGGATAGCGATGAAGACGGAGTAGGTGACAATTCGGATGAGTTCCCCGCTGACGATTCGGAGTGGGTCGACTCTGACAAGGATGGATATGGAGACAACTCTGATGCGTTTCCTAGCGACCCAACAGAATGGCTTGATAGCGACGGAGATGGAATAGGAGACAATACTGACGAGTTTCCTGAAGATGGTAGTGAATGGATTGATTCCGATTCGGATGGCGTGGGCGACAATGCTGACGATTTACCCTACAATGCAAACGAAACAAAAGATACTGATCGCGATGGTATTGGAGACAATACCGACATGTTTCCTACCGACCCATCTGAGTGGATAGATAGTGATGGAGATAGTTTCGGAGACAATTCCGATGTCTTTCCAGAAGACCCAGCTGAGTGGATAGATAGCGATGGAGACGGTTACGGGGATAATCGGGATTGGGCACCATTCGATGCAGAGGTATGGGATAAACCTGCAGATTACAAATTCGTGTATATCGGGGTAATTGCGGTCGCTTTCATTGGGGTTTTATCCTATACAATTAGGCGTCAAACTTGAGTGCTTACCTGCACTTCGGACCTCATGGACTGGCTAAACCTGCTGGGCAAAGGGTTGTTTTCCGGGGCGGTTATTGTAACTGCAAGTGAGATTGCAAAAAGAACGACTGTGTTTGGTGCTATGGTGATTTCACTACCACTTGCTAGTATTATGTCAATGACTTGGTTGTATAATGACACGAAGGATACTGCACAGGTTGCTGACTTCGCAGAGAGTATTCTTTGGTTGGTTATACCCTCAATGTCTCTGTTTCTTGTCTTACCTTTCTTACTTAGACGTGGTTGGGAATTTGAGCCTGCTATGGGTGTTGGAATAGTCTTGACAGTTCTCGCATATGCTGTAGGTGCGGGACTTGCAAAGTCGGTTGGAAACTTATCTTGAGGCGCCATTAAGCGGAATTTCATATCCGGATTCCGAACTATTATGAAGAAAAGGTCGGACCGCGCGTCATGCCTGGTGCATACGACCGAAGTCGGAATGCCGCAGTTGTACGCCAGATATCCGCTAACTTCGACTCTGCTATATCGGATTTCTTTGGTACTAGAGCGCCTAACAGAGAGGCGGCACAGGGCGCGCATGATGCATATGTTGCCGCCCTACGTGCACACGGCACTGATGTGACCGTTCTACCTGGATTAGACGAGCATCCAGATTGTTGTTTTGTCGAAGATACTGCTGTTATGGTCGATGGGAAGGCGATCATTCCGAACATGGGTCACCCCTCCAGAGAAGGAGAGCAAGTTGCGGTTGCTGAACACCTATCTTCGAGTGCTGAAATTATCAATATGCCAAAGGGCGCTAAACTCGATGGTGGCGATGTTGTATTCTTCGATGACCGCTACTTGATTGGAGTTTCAACTAGAACAAATCGAGAGGGTGCAGACTTTCTTGCAAGTCATGTACGAGAAGACGGTTTTGAGTGTGAGTTCATCGATATTCCAAGTTCGACTCTTCACCTTACAACAGTGTGCTCATCGCCGCGCCCAGGTATGATTATTGCAGCAGAAGGACACCTTACTGCTTCTCAATTAGAGCCTATAGCTGAGGATGTCGTTTGGGTTCCGAATCGAGAAAGTTACGCTGCGAACACAATCGGCTACAAAGGCGATCGTGTGATTATTGCGGATGGATTTCCTGTAGTCCGTCAAATCATGTTAGATGAAGGGTTCAAGATTACTAGTGTAGACATGAAAGAAATCATGCAAGCAGATGGTTCGTTGACATGTCTGTCAGTATTCAACGCCTGATTTTTACTCAATCAAACAGGCGGCGGCTTCAACAACGGACCTACGGTCCGTTGGCTATGCGCTCACGCGAGTTGGCGGCTTTCGGCATGGTTCTAATCCTGCTACTTACTCCAATCAGCGGATGTTTTGGAGGAGATGATTCTAGAGTTGATGCAGGAGATTTACAAATTGATGTTGAATCGATGTCTGCTGGTTTCTTTCAGAATCTTGAGTTGACTGCTTCTAGCAAAATGTCAGTATATCTTCCATTCTTAATCAAGGATCCAGCATCTGGATTTGTACAGAATTCTACTGTACTTGATATCAATTCAGGAGATACAATAGCCATCGAGGTTCTAATTCCACCGCGTTCCGATGGAATCTACCTGCTTCTTGGAGAATATGGAAGGGGGCATTGGCCAATTCGTGAGGTGGATGAGTCTTGGTCTACATGGTATGCTCGAGGGGGCGACAAGGGCGAGGATGGTCTAGGAGCGATTAGAGTCCCTGCAAACAACACAACCTACGATACCCTCGAAGTGCATTCATCAGTAATGCCTGGTGAGGTAGAAGTGAAATTTATTCCATCTACAAGGGATTCGACTGTGTCCTTGGATGAAGGTGGTGGTCATTCAAGTGGAATGCTTCATGGTAGAATTGTCTATGATAGATTGTTTGAGTTGTCGGACCCCACCGACACATTGGATCCAGTGGATGGAAAGGCTGGATATTTTGATAGGTGGGCAGGGCAAGGTAATCCTGCATACGAAGATGCGGCTTTGTACATCATTGGGGAATTGGAAAGCTTTGGACTTGAAGTCATAGCCCATAGGTACGAGTACACAGATATCATGAATGTTCAGAATCCAGAGGCATACAACATATGTGCATACAAATGGGGCTCTGTAGTGCGAAATGAGTGGATGGTTTTCGGAGCCCATTTCGATGTTGCTCCTCCTGCTAACGCTGTACTTCTCGACCCTCATATTGTAGGATTCAGGACCTACGGGACAAGGGCAGGAGCATATGACAACTCAGCAGGGACTGCTATGGTTATGGAAACCGCTAGGGCTCTTGCTGATTTTGAGACAAGGAGAACCATGGTTTTCTGCCTATGGTCTGGTGAAGAAGGAGGAAAAAGAGGGTCGGATTACTGGACTGAGTACCACGTAAAGGAAGACAATCCCCAAGTGACTGTGATGAATTACATCAATCTCGACATGGCTGGAGTTAATTGGCCCGGTGGAGGTGGTGCGCCTCATGGTGATCCTGACCCTCAAATCGACGAAGATGGTTATCCGAAAGACAGTGAGGTATGGCCACTAAGAGTATACATTGGCCCGGGTCCAAATCATGATCAGTTAGACCAGCCAGAGATGGTTGGTCTATCGAATTGGATAGGCTCTGATGCACTTGGTCTCGAGGAACAAATTGGGACATTAATCGGAACAAACTACAGTGCTGATACTTGGAAAACGTCTGTTTGGTTAGATATGGATAGGCCTGAAGTCATCGTCTATGAAGATACCACAGCAAGAAGTGATCACGCTAGCTTCCAAGATAATTTAGGCACTGTAACCATTGGTTTTGGTGGATTAGTAGATGGCTATTGGTGCTATCATCAGGTCTGCGATACGCTAGAAGAAATGGAAGATTGGATGGATACAACCGGCAAGGATTACGGAGAGGAAAACACTGGTATTGCCAATGTCGTAAATAGTCTAGATATGATTACTTGGTGGGCGATGATGACATTCTTCCACTGTGATGAGCAGCCTATTTTCAACGCCCTTCTCTAAACATCCCACTCTAATGGGATGTGGATTTCATTCCTTCGAAGAAATGGAAGTGTTGACATTGGGTTGTCGTATACCGCTAGTTTAGCATTACCAGAAGTTGTAAGCCCCTCTGCTTCGACTAGTTTTCGTAGCTTATTCTGTAGTCTCAATGACTTGCTTGGGCGAGAGAGGCCAGAGAATTTCAGAACTGCAACCACATCTCCTTCCACATGGAGCAGTTCTACTCCTGAGTCGTTTGGTTTCGGCAGATCTTCCATTTTGTGTTCCGATGGCATTGTAAAGGCCATTAGGGATTCTTCGCCGGATTGCCACATGTGAACGGGGGCAGTCATTGCGATGCTTTGTTGTCGTTCGTTTCCACCAAATATGTAGCCAGCGATTCTTCTGAAGGGTCTTGCTGATTCACCGTAATTCATCCCACTAGTCGTAACTCTGGCCTGAATGGTGTCTACGTATTTTCTGACTTCGAAACTACGGTATTTGCGGAGTAATTCGTAGGCCGGTTCCTCGTAATTCTCAGCCATGGTTGACCCTATCCTAACATACTAGGTAATATGTTCATGTTAAACCAAAACAAGCCCGCGAAAATTGAAACCCATATCCAATAAATTGAGTTGGACCAAGTCTTCACCTTTCTTCCATCGAGTGGTCCGAATGGTATCATATTGAAGGCACCAAGGCCAACATTGACCCAGCACCAATAGTAGAGGAGGCCGTTGTTGCCATAGGTGAATTCTGTCGATTCAAGCCCGAGTGATATCAATCCAAGTCCGACTGCCCACAACATGATGTTGCTGAGGGGTCCTGCAAGTGCGATCTTGCCGAATTGTTGCTTAGTTGTGTTTCCCATCACCATTACTGCACCGGGGGCCATGAAAACTATCCCGAGTAAGGCGGCGAGAATTACACCAAACCGAAGGCCTCCAGGTGATGCTCTAAATTCGGCCCAGCAACCATAGTGGCGGGCGGATACTTTGTGGGCTAATTCGTGAACTATGAAAGCTGGAGCAGCGGGAATCATCCAGAACAAACCCCCCATCAAAAATGCACTAGGAGAATTCAGTGCTCCGAATATACCACCCACAGACATGAAGGCGAGAGCCACCGAAAAAGCCAGTGTGGCTTGAAAGAGATGTTCGATTTCCGTTCTCGAAAAATGCCATATTGAACCTTTGTGGATGTAGACTCTTCTTGGTTGAGGCTCCTCGCCAAACACTCGGAAGAATGGTTGGCCTCCTTGACCATTGCTCGCGAATACGACTCTGACGTGTGGCTGTCTCCAGTTGCCGTCGTCCCTTGCCCGAGTATGGCTTCCAGGTGAGCGTGTGCGCTCGAATGGATCCTCTTCCAAGCGAGACGCGCGAGGGTCTCTCTCCGCTGCCATTGCCTATCTCACTCTACTCGTCTCGTTTGAAGGCTCGTTCTTCTCAATCCTCATCGAGTAATTCGCCGACCTCATCCAACAAATCTTCCCATCTCGGCGCTTCAGGCCTTTTTGCAGTGCCGAACATTTGCAACATTTCCTCTCTCTCCTCGGCGTCCGGAGCGCGTTCAGCCCAAGGATTCTGATTAGCGACTTCTCGGATTAATGATTTGTCTTTCTTGGCTCTCTGTGCAGCGAATCTTGCCTCTACTTGCTCCATTGTGATGACTTCCTCAACCCCTTGGTGAGCATCGATAAGTCGAACATAATTTAGCATGAAATTACCATGTTCACTATCATCGATATATTTGCTAGGGTCTGCTAACATGGTTACTTGCTCGCGCGCTAGGCGTTCTGCCTTCGTAGTCGCAGGTCCAGAAGTCAATTTGTCTCGTGCCTTTGCGTGTGAGTCTATGCACTGTCTACAACGCTCGCTTCCGGCGATATCCGGGGCATCGCAAGTAAGGCAACAAACTGCGAATCCCATTTGCTCCATAGCTCGTCGTGGTAATGACATGGACAGGGGTCGCTCTAGGCTCTGAAAGATGAATGCTCCCGCTCAATGATATCTCAAGCCTCGTGTTGAGGTGTGATAAGGACGTTTGAGCCATTCCTATCAATAAGAGGTGCTTCAAACACAGAGAGCGAAGGTAAGACGTGAAGTACGCATGCAGACCCACATGCAGGGGCCAAGTAGTCTTCTCCTGTGTCGGTCAGGAAGAAGCGGAGTCCGTTTCCTGCAGGGATTATGGCGTCTATCGCCTGAAACTCCATCATCATCGTGACTGCATTTCCCGGCGTGACTGTCTGGGGTTCACTCCCGCCAGCATGGTACCTGACATCCATCGTTGCGTGGCCCACCCTCATGCCTGTCTGGGCGTCTTGCATCTCCACGAACACTTGCCCCCCGTCAAATGTCGGGACGGCCGTTAGGTGTATGGTCGCAAGACCGGATATGTGCATATCAAAATCTGGGTTGATATTTGGGCAATCGATGGTTATCGTTTGGCCTCCACCGACTACAGGAGGACCTCCTCCTACGAAGACGCCGTCGTATGAGCAACTTCCCAACTGGACTGTGAACGGTTCGGTATCGAGTGGTGGCCATGTCTCCTCGATTCTCCACTGGCCGTCATTCCTCTGTATCTGAGCGTTCAAAGAGGGTTTTGGACCCCTTTCTTGTAGATAGTATTCGAACCATTCGAAAAGGTCCTGTGCCCAATCCCATCTTGTCATGTTTGCTAGGGCTTCGTAACCATATCCAGGATCAACGCCTTCGTGACTGTTGATCTGGTCTGGGTAATGGTGCCCCCATTGGCCCATCATCCCCCGAACTTCGAATCCTGCATCAATGTAGGTTTGGTACCAATTAGTCCCAGGTGGGCCGCCAAAAACCTGGTGTGGATCTACATTCCAATCCTGCATTCCTTGGACCCAGTATACGCTTCCATTCCAATTGAGAAATGCTTTGTCAATATGGCTTCGCTCATCGTAATAATTTTGCATATATGGATCCATTTCCCCTGCGATATAAGTCACAGGTCCTGCAAATATTCCCTCTACTATATCGGGACATATATTATCAAAATCATCCTCATCGTAGTCTACAGTACTGGAAAAATAGTTCATATGCATGATTTGGCTTCTTGCCTCTGCACTGCCGTTTTTGTAAAGAAGAGGGTGTAATGCTGTAGTTCCTGAAACTGGCACTATTGTCTTCAGATACTCACTTCCGATTGCGGCTGCTTCCCACTGTGTTGCTCCTTCATAGGATTTGCCGTATAGTCCGACATTACCATTGCTCCAATTCTGACTTCCCAACCACTCCACGGCAGAATGTATTCCCAAACCTTCCCCGGCCCCTCTGTAGTCGAAACACCCGCTGGATTCCTCTGTGCCAAATACTGCCACTTGCGCCATAGCGTAGCCATGTGGTACGAAGTTTTGGAATATGAATTCACCACGACCAGCGCTTACAACATTTGTTGGAGATGATTCGCTGCCTTGCGCGCCATAATCAAAGTAAGGGCTGATGATTGCTATTACAGGTACCTGTTCTCCATCGAGAGTATTGTTTGGTAGCCAGTAAGAAAGATGTACTGTTGACTGAGATGGGCCGGTCTCCCACACCTCACTGGTGTCTACTTCGATGTAAGCTTCTGCAACTTCCAATGCTTTGTAAGGCCCGGGGTTTAGAAGGAAGGACATTGAATCGTCCATCTGCCATTCCAAGGTGTGTCTTTCCCAAATTGAGGCATAGGGAGATTCTTCAATTGGAGTTGATGAATCTTCATCGGCCCAGAATACGCAGCCAGAGAGACTCGTAGTTAGCAGTAGCAGCACTGCCGCCCCCGTGTACGTACACCGCCTCATAGAGGCGGCCTGAAGGAGGATATATCTCAAACCTGCGTATTCAAAGACACAGTGCAACCATGATAGCAGCGGCCCCAATAATGAGACTACTGAGGCTTGTATGAAGAGGAGCCAGAGACTGGTCCAGAAGCTGAATGTTGATCTGAGAGCACTGAGCCTAATAGACGAACAACTTACAGTCTCCGTTTCAGAATGCCGGCATTGTAGCATTAACTGGCACTAAAATCGATTTCGGACTTATCATTAGTTTTAGAATAAATCTGCTACTCTTTCCGCCTCAGCAATTACGTGGGTTAACGATACACCTGAAAAATTCCAACCAACACGATTGAGCGTAACCTCACTCTGAGATATTTCTGACAGATAACCAGGTGGGTACTCAGGGATTGTTCGTTCACCTATATGCTCAAACAGTATCGGATCTGCTTTGGTTAACAGCTCTCTAACGTGAGCGATTATTTTTTTGTGATCCCCATCCCATCTGGAATGTGGGACCATTATTCTGAATAGACGGTGTCCTTCAGGCGCCCTTTTTGATGAGTGAATATCGCTTTCATGAAGAATACCGCTTATTGGGATATTTGAGTTGGGTATCAGTGTCCCGTATCCTACACTTACAGAATCGACGTCCTCTTCCCTATATCCTACTACGAATATGGACAACTTATTTCGCGACCTGTCTTCCCTAGCCGGCGCCGCCCATATTACTGAGGTTTCCGGGACGTTACAAATATCCGCGGCCTGTCGCGGATTTTCGATTCTTGTATCCAGCATAACCTTGACATTTTGCAATTTTTCAATTTGTATTTTTAACTCATTTACGAGAGTTTCCATGCCTCCATCGAAGGATGCGACAGATCCTCTTTTAGGTACAAAAAGGGGGTAAGTTCGCTTGATTTTTCTCTTAATAGAAGACCATTTTTTCGGGGGTTCATGGCCAAATCTAGTTAATGATGGAAACAAGAAATCGGCGTCTACATTGGCCGCAACGTCATTCACGATACCAAGAGTCAGAGCATCGGCGATTTTGTTGTCAGGGATCATTTCTTCAATTGAACAGCCCCCCTCTCGAGCTTTTTTCATCGAATTATACAAATTCAAAGGGCCTATTTTGAGCGCTGTTAAGAAATTAAGAGATTGTAATTTCACGCCATCGTATATCCAACGTCGGTTCGCAGCGGGATTTGACGGAAGGAACTTTTTCGCCAAACCAATATCGTCGACCAAACGCCAAACTGCTGGATGGGGGCGTGTTGCATTAACTGCCAGATCACAACACCATTCGCCATCTTTCCATGTACTGATTACGCCTCCGAGAGATTTATTCTCCTCGATTAAAGTAATTGTAATATCAGATCTTTTTTTTGCGATGAGATAAGCAATAGTCAGACCAGAAAGGCCGCCTCCTACTATTGCAATGTGTCGGGAGGAGGTTATGTTTGGAAGGACATGGAAAGGGCGACGTAATTCATCCCCATGTCTGATCCATTCTTGAAGGGAGTACATCACTAAAACCTTTCATTAAGCCCAATCGATTGGATTCATGAGGATATCAAGCAATTGTTCTTCTTCTGAATCTGGTTCAACCTCATGACAATATTCCCACCTTGCAGTCAGTGGTAAAGACATCAAGATACTCTCAATTCTACCATTTGTTCTGAGGCCGAAGGTGGTCCCGCGGTCATAAACTAGGTTGAATTCAACATATCTGCCCCTCCTTACTTGTTGCCAGAGTTTATTCCGATCATTGAATGGTGTGTCCTTTCTTCTATCGAGAATAGGGATATATGATGACAAGAATGAACTCGCACAATCCTCTACGAAGTTGAAGCAAGTTTGTTTGTCGAACGAATGCAAATCATCGAAAAAAATTCCTCCAATCCCACGTCCTTCCTTGCGGTGAGGGATATGGAAATATTCATCGCACCATTGCTTAAATTTTGGATAATCAGCGACTTCGTGACGGTCGCAAACCGCTTTGAGAGTTGTGTGGAAGAAGCGTGCATCTTCCTTAAACAGATAGCTTGGGGTTAAATCTGCGCCTCCGCCAAACCACCAACTACCGTCCTTTACGCCATCGCCTCGCTCAAAGTAACGATAGTTTGCATGAACAGAAGGGGCCATAGGATTTTGTGGATGTAGTACAAGACTGATTCCTGTTGCAAAGAAATCTAAATCGTTGTCACTGAGTGAGTGTCCACCGCCCATAGCACGGGCGGCTTCTGGTTCGAGAGTGCCGTGAACGACACTAACATTGACACCGGCCTTCTCAAAGACCTGCCCTCCAGATAAGACGCGGCTACGGCCACCGCCGCCCTCATCGCGCTCCCAAATATCCTCTCGGAAATCTACTGTGTCAATTTCCATGAGTGCGTCACAGATTTCATCCTGAACACGATAAACCATGTCAATCATTTGCTGGCGCATATCATCCACCTGCGAGAATTTTCAGAACAGCCTCTACACATTCAATTCTTGCAGATGGAGCAAATCCATGTCCAAGGTTGAAGATATGTCCTGGTTGATTTCCGGCAGCATCTAACACGCTGTGTGTCGCTCGTTGCGCGGCTTCTACAGAACCATGTAGTAATGATGGGTCAAGATTGCCTTGGAATGCGAACTCATTTCCAAATTGAGTCCGGTTAGCGAAAAGGTCATCACGCCAATCTAGTGAAATTGCATTCAAATCTAGTTCTCGAATTAGGTGGTGAAGGTGGCCAGAGCCTTTCGCATAGTGGATTAAGGGGGTCGAATCGCCGACCTTTTCTTTGAACACTGAAATAGCATGTTGTGTAGCTGGCATGGCAAACTTTTGGTACATTTCTGGAGAGAGAAGCCCTGCCCACGTATCGAATAATTGAACTGCATCAGCCCCGCCATAAATCACTTGGTCGGCCAATAAGTCACCCACAATCTCACCCATTGAGATGAACATTTTTTCCGCTTGCTCACGATTCGAGAATACATGTGCTCTGGCGTTATGGAAGTCCTTGTCACCAGTACCCCCTGCAAGTAGATACATGCAGATTGTCCAAGGTGCACCTGCAAAACCAAGCTTCGCAATCGAATCTCCTACTTGCTCGCCGACTGAACGTAGACCGTCTGCCGCCCAAGGGGCGTGTTTCCTAGCAACAAAGTTTGACCAGTCTTCAACGTCTGAGAGGTTGAATTCGCTAATTCGGATTCCCCCCCCATACTCTACGTCATAACCGAGGCTCGGCAGAGGTGTCAAAATATCACTGAAGACAATCGCAGCATCGAGAGTTTTGTAGCGATTAATTGGTTGGAGCGTAATCTTGGTACACAAGTCAGTATCTTGACAGCGCTCCCAAAAGGAATGTTCCGCTGCAATCTTCCGATATTCTGGTAAATGACGCCCTGCCTGTCGCATGAACCAAACGGGAGTTCTGTCAACAGGCTGCAAATTGAGGGCTGCGAGAATTCTCTCTCTCCCATTCATTTGCGTGCCTCCAATTCACTGAGTACTTCATCCAGAGCTGCGACCATGCCTGTGATGTGATGTTCATTATGAGCGGTTGAGATAAAGCCGATTTCATATGCAGAAGGAGCAAGCATGTATCCTTTTTCCAAAAGACCATGGTGCACATCGGCATACAGCTTACCCGCATCTTTTGGAATTTGATCTGCGCGACTCGGTGGGTCGCCTGAACCGGGTGATAGCCAAAACAAACTTCCCAGCCTAACTAACCGCATTGGGGAGTCGTGTTTTTCCAATACTTGTACCACTTTTTCCTCAAGCAATTGACCCAGCGACTCTAGGTAATCGTATGCTGATTCATCAAGGAGTTCCAATGTTTTACATCCCGCAGCCATTGCCAGAGGATTTCCTGAAAGTGTACCGGCTTGATATACGGGGCCTAAAGGCGATAGCTTTTCCATAATTTCACGCCGAGCGCCATAAGCGCCAACAGGTAAACCTCCTCCAATGACTTTGCCAAGCGCTGAGATATCAGGGGTGACGCCGCACATGTCGCCGTAACTACCGTCCTTGAATCGGAATCCTGAAATGACTTCATCAAAGATAAGCAGGGAACCATGTTGATCGCACAAATCTCGCAACCTGTGTAAAAATGAATTGGATTGGATTAGAAGGCCATTGTTTGCAGGCAGTGGTTCAATCACAACAGCAGCAATATCGTCTCCGTGTTCATCAAACAAGAATTCCAATGCCTCTATGTCATTGAGGGGCGCAATCAAGGTTGTTGCAACTGTATCTTTGGGAATTCCAGGGCTACTTGCAATTCCGAACGTTGCCAAGCCGCTACCAGAGTTAACCATTAGTGAGTCTACGTGCCCATGATAACATCCATCGAATTTTACGAGAATATCTCGGTTAGTGTAGCCTCGAGCGAGACGGACTGCACTCATAACGGCCTCCGTTCCAGATGATACAAAACGTACCATTTCCATGTGACTGAATCTCCGCTTCACGAGCTTAGCCAATTCAATTTCACCCAAATGCGGTGCACCGAAGGAGGTGCCTCTCTGCATCTTTTCATACACGCTTTCGAGAATCGATGGATGGGCGTGTCCATGAATCAGTGGACCCCAAGATTGGACAAAATCGACCAATTCATTCCCATCGACGTCAGTAACAATTGCTCCGGACGCCTTTTCAAAATAAATCGGATCTCCGTGAACTGATTTAAATGCGCGAACCGGAGAATTGACTCCGCCAACAAGATGCATGAGGGCTTCCTCATGCAATGTATTAGACTTCAGCCGCTCCATAAAATCCCTCATTATACCCAGTTTTCAGTAATGGCCTCACGAGCATGATATGTCACGATGATATCTGCACCCGCTCTTTTGAAGGCATAGAGTATCTCACATACCATTGCCCTGCGTTGGTCAACTGTAGGGTTGGAGGCCATAACCATCGAATATTCACCACTGACGTTGTACACTGCTACCGGCCTAACAACAGCATCAGCAACCTCCCTGAGTACATCCAAGTAAGGAAGGCCCGGTTTGACCATGATGATATCTGCACCCTCACTTTCATCGGTTTGGGCTTCCATGATAGCCTCAGAGTAGCCTGATCGTACGTCCATCTGATGACTGCGACGATCTCCAAATTTTGGACTGGATTCTGCAGCCTCTCTGAAGGGCCCGTAGAAAGAAGATGCGTACTTGACTGAGTATGACATTATTCCAGTCGAATGATGTTTTTCTTTCTCAAGTTCTTTCCTTAGTTGTTCGACACGGCCGTCCATCATATCAGAGGCTGAAATGTAATCTGCACCCGCTTTAGCATGCGAAATGCCAATTTTGACGAGCTCATGGACAGTTTCGTCATTGTCGATACGATTTCCTTTGACTATTCCACAATGTCCGTGATCGGTGCCCGTGCACAAACACAAATCTGTCATGATTGTGATTTCATCACCGTACTTGTCCTTGAGTGAGCGAACTGCTTTGTGTAACGGGGAGGAGGGGTTTGAAGCGTAAGAAGCGGTTGAATCCTTGTTTGCCTCATCCATGACGAGGAAAAGCATGTGCGAAGACAAACCTATTTTCATGTCAGAATCTATGGTTTTTTCGAGTATATCCACCGACTGGCGATTTATTCCCGGCATACCGGCAATAGGTTGGTCGATATTTTCCCCAGCAACTAGAAAGTGTGGCTGAATAAGTGATGCTCGAATTTTATTACTAAAGATCAGATTTCGTCTTGCCGAAGTCCAACGATTTATTCTTGCCCGCATTTTTATCCCCCTATGTTTTGATTCCACCAGTCTTCTATTCCTTGGAGCGTCGGCCCCTCCAGTACACTAATTTGTTTATCGCGGAATCCGTCTAGCAAATCAAGTGATGTTTTCGTAGAATCTCCCATACACAAGATTTTTTCAGGAATTAGTAGGTTATTTCCAATCCATGATTCGGCTGAAGAGGGAGATGATAGTAAGAGGATATCTTCATTCTTGATATCTGTTACATTGACTTTTTTAGGGGAGTTTGAATAAGCTACCCAACTATCTACTGTGTATCCAGCCTCTGCTAACATTTTTGCCAAATAACCCGAAGAAGAAGAGGATTGAGGGATGAAAAGAGGTATCTCTGGTTTGATATTTTGGAGGATATATTGGAGTAGTTCCTTGCGGTTCCTAGAGTTGGCTGTGATTGAAGCAGGGTAACCCTGTCGAAAACAGGACCGTGCTGTTCCCTCTCCAATTGCTAGCCACATTATACGCTGTAAGTTCGGCCTCTGAGGCGTCATTAGAGAGGCAGCTTTTGCAGAAAATGGAGAAGTAAGGACCAAAACTGGCCAATTTGATTTGGGAGAGGTTTGATCGAAGGACAATTCTGGCCAATTTTCGGGGATTAAATCAAGTTTAATGACTGGGATGTTGGTCGATGGGATTCCGACGTTGCTCAATGATTTCGTTAGCCGATCTGAATTCAATGTTGAGACAATTTTAGGGCCTGAATTAGTCCCCTGGACTCCTTCATAGGGAGCACTGAATTTGACTTCCTTTACATCTCTATCGTTTATTTCCTTAAGTTCATAATCACTACCAGATGAATATGTTTCCCGCCAATTATCTGGAGCGATTAAACCTTCAATTTCACCTCCGTTTGATTCGATTCCTACAGGGAATTGACAACCTCCTCCGAGTCGCCTTAGAATTTCTTTTTCTATCGATACATCAATTTCGGTTTGCTCGTGGTTGAGTATCTCTCTGATGTTTGATAGTTCAACAATTCGGTCAGAAAGGCAATGAATACAAATTGCGCCCTGCCCGGGTGCTGTAGGCCAGTATTTCTTGGGTATTCTCAGAGCACCTAATTTCAATGCGCTGTCGGATAGGTTTCCCGTCTCCTGGAGTCTACTAAGTCCTGCTTCGGCCAGTATAATTGCATCTAATTTACCTTCAACGAGTTTTTCGATTCTAGATTCGACATTGCCCCTTACTGCCAAGGGCAAAACATCCTTCCTATGGGCAAGAAAGAAAGATTGTCTACGAACAGAAGATGAGCCAAATTTTCCCCCTTTAGGAATTACTGCCATGACCTCGTCGATTGATGAGGATGTTTCTTCTTTCAACACCGTGGAGAGGTCCTTTCTTTTACCTGATTTTCTGAATAATATTATGTCACTAGTAGGGCCTCTTTCGAGATAGGCTAAACATGTCACTGAGCTTGTTTTTTCTACGGGCACATCTTTGCTCGAATGGACTGCGATATCTATTTCTCCTGAGATTAGTCGGTTGTCCACGGAACTAACAAATTGTCCAAGGCCGTCTGAGAGGTTACCACCCAGAGAGCGATCCCCCGCCGAGGATATCTCGACAATTTGTGTTGGGATCCCCGCCTGTTCGAGAAGATTACGCACTCTTTTGGCTTGGTAGATTGCTAAGTTAGATCTCCTTGTGCCTATTCTTATCTTTTTCAAGCCATGACCTCCGGGAGTTTATCAGATGAGTTTATTCTGATCATTTCCCTAATCACATCAGATGCTATGAGTTCAAGTGTGGATGGTGAAATGTTCCGATCGGTTTCTGTTACTTTCTTATGCAGGTCGTCCTGATGGAATTCCCCTTTTTGGTTGCAAATCCAAGTCGCGATTTCTCTAGAAAAGGCTGTCATCTGAACTGCCTGTTGATTCTTGTTGTCTAGTGACTCCCAGTCACTTGACATAGATTCCAATCTTGCGTATATGAAGGAACGAAAAGCGGCTTGGTTCTTATCGACTAATACCCTTTGAAATCTTTCCTCAATTTCACTGATTATTTTTTCGCCTGTGTTGATTGTTTTCTCGTAATCCCAAGTAATTTCCATCTTGTGAGCTGTTCTAATCCAGTGCTTCATATCAAGCAAAATCTGTCCATCGTGGATACCACTTTCGTCTACAGAGGGCGGCCACGAAAAATCGAGGATTCGCGTCTGTACGGTTACAGGAAGTGGCCTATGTTCGTTGAATGTTGCGTTGGTGTTTCTAATTGTAGATATGATTAGTTGGGGTTTGTCAGTGGAATCCCACTTTTTGAATTCAATGAATTTTATTTTTTGCGAAATGTCGGGTGCTCTGGCGGCTGCTTTGGATGGGGATCTGGTTACGACCGTTATGCCCTTGTAGCCAAGATCTCTGAGAACCTCGGCTGCTTTCCTACCCATATCCCCGTATCCTACAACTGTGACTGTCGAGTTATGGCCTGCAATCATTGATTCTTCTATGGCGGTAGTCGCCAAGCTCAACATTGACTCTGTGGTTTTAGTGAATCCTAGCTCTTTTCTAACAACCCTGTTGGCTGCAATAACATGATCGAAGAAAGAGGCATTCATATCTCCAATTAGTCCATTCTTCCTGTGCCATGAAACCGCCCCTCTGAATTGGCCCATTACTTGCAATTCCCCCATTATGAACGAATCCAGGCCGCTGCACACTTTTACCAGATATCTCCAGACGTCCATCCCTTGGAATTTTTCGAAGGGGGCGGTCGACAAATTACTTTCTTGGAGTACTGCCTTTTCCAATTCTTGAACTGGTACACCAAAGCCAACATACAATACACGGTTACAAGTTGAAAACTCAAAAATATCGCTCTCAAGTCTTTGCGATATCCTGTCTACGTGATTCTTCCTTTCGAGGGATTCCATGCCCTCGGTTGTCAAGGATTTAATTGATGATATTGTTTCATTTGATAGTTTAATTGCAATCATTGATAGTTTTTTGATCTCGTCTAATTTTGAATCATTTCCGTTCAATTTGGCGGCTTCTTGGTGGAACTTACTAAAGTCAAAGTTCACACTATCCATGCTTAGGCGCCCCCGACTATTTGGTTTGAAGTTGAGATGTCTTAAAAACATCTTTTTTCTATTTTCAGAATAGGACCTCTGCCTCAGCGCATCCAACTCGGCGCCCACCAGTTCGCCTTGCCTAGTAACCTCATTGTCGAAGGTACGACGATTGCCCTAACGATTGTTGCATCGACTATTACTGCAACCATCAATGCTAACCCAATTGATTTGATGATTAGTACGTCCGCTAGGACGAATCCAAAGAATACTGCGACCATGATTGCGGCGGCTCCTGTAATCAGGCTACCTGAGGCTTGTAGCCCCTCCGCAACAGCCTGGGTATTATCGCCAGTTTCTTCCCATGCCTCATGAATTCTGGAAAGCATTAGTACCTCGTAGTCCATCGATAATCCAAAGGCGATTCCGAATACTAAGGGAGGAACCGTCAGGTCAATTGGTTGGGCGGAATAATTTAGTGGCCCGGTTAACAAACCGTCTTGGAATACTAGGACGATTATTCCGAAGGATGCAGATACTGAGAGTATGTTCATCATGATTGCTTTTACAGGCACTAGAATTGATTTGACTTGAAAGAAGACGAGGAGTACTGTTAGGCCTAGTACGAATGTAAGAACGGCTGGAATACGTTCTACAAGATGGTCTTTGAGTTCAACCTCGAATGCGCTCCATCCTCCAATCAATGCTTCGAAATCTTCCTCATCAGAGACTTTAATCATATCACGGACGATCCTTTCTGCCTCGTCAGAACCACTTCGATATTGTATCGGTACTGACATTCGTAGGATGTTTTCAGATACAGAAGTAAGCCATACCTCTTGGACCTCGATTGGCCATTCTGTAAATTCCTGTTCAAATAATTCTGTGTTGCAGATTGGATGATTCACACCGATTACGCCTTCTATTTCTGCGATATTTTGACAATAGGGAGAAATACGCTCAGAATATTCCACGCTCAGTGGATCATCGTCGTCTGCAAATACGATAACGATCGGGATGCTCGATGCTGTGTAGGCTGGGAATTCTTCTTCCAGTATCTCGAAACCTATTCTAGATTCCATATCTGGAGGTAGTGCTTCTATTCCACCAGCACTCATTTCCACTCTTAGGAAAGGTGAGGCGGCCAGTAGCAGAACGACGAGGGCGGGAATTAACCATCTGAGTGGTTTGTCCATGACTTTGATGGATAGTTTTTTCCAAAATTCAGTCTTACGATTTGCTCCGGGAATAGGGACGGGGAATGAATTGATTTTTGGGCCTAAATATGATAACAGCGCAGGTAACACAGTAAACGAATAGAGCATTGCAGCAGCGACCGCGAGGAATGCACCCAGTCCCATGGAAGGCATGTGTGTTGCATCGAAGTAGAATAGGCTGCAGAGGCCGACGGCGACTGTTGCACCGGAATACATCACCGCTCTTCCTGCAGTATCCATCATTGTTGCAATCGCACTTTCTGTTGATTCTTCTTTTGCGATTTCTTCGCGGAATCGGCTAATCATGAATAGACTGTAATCTATTGAGACTGCTATGCCGATTAGTGAAATCATACTCACTGAGTATTCCGTTAGACCGAAGAACCACCAGTCAGACATCCAGTAGCTTATCCCGGTTGCTAGTGCAATCATCAGCAGTGCAATGAGAAGTGGTAAAACCGCTGCAGTAAATGTCCCGAAGACGAATAGAAGGATTATGAGAGAAAGTGGAAGCCCTACTACTTCGGCCCTAATTGTGTCATTTTTCATTGCGTTATCAAAGTCATTTCCTATGATTAGGCTGCCTGTTACGGTTACCTCGAGTGTATCACTATCGAGTTTCTTGAGTGATGGAATTTCATCTGTGAGATCTGCCTCACTTCCCGCGAGAGAGACGTAAACTGCAATCTTCTTGCCGTCTAAGGAACTGTGTGTGGCAATTACTTGTTGATTTGTTGGGTCATCATAAATGGTCGATATACTGACTATGTCGAGATTCATTTCTCTAATATCCGAGACAAATGACTCTACAGCAATTTGGAATTCTTCTTCTTGCCAAGTCATTTCTTGGTGAGAGAGAATGTATGTTACAGTGTTTGAGGCTGAGACAGTAAGTTGCTCATCGATTAGATCCAGAGCTCTTCCAGAATCTGTTGTGGGTGGAGGCGCGTTTCCATCTATGAATTGCTCTCCCTGACTGAGAAGGCCGACTGAAAATAGAAGCGATGCTACTGCAAACACTACCACAGTCTTACGATTATTGTGGACATAGAGACCAAAGTTGTACAACCTAGACATGTTACAATTCGTTTGCGAATAAAATGTAGTTATAAGCGGATGTTTTTCAGTCTCAAAATTCAGTTGTAGCGCCTATTCAATTCTGAGAATAATTGGCTTGGTATTTCCGAACCAATTGTCATGCGTTCGCCGTCTGGATGATTGAATGAAAGAGATGTTGCATGGAGGCATAGTCTGTTTACGCTCGCTTTTCCAAATCCATGTCTAGTATCTCCAGCGACTGGATTACCCAGGTGTTGCATATGGAGTCGAATTTGGGCCCTCCTTCCGGTGTCTATTTTGATGCGGATTAGACTATGTTCGGGGCCTACTTTTTCCTTCTGCCAATGTGTTATGGCTTCTCTACCACCACGTTTACCTTTCTCCACCAGTCTGACTCTTTTGTCCTTAGTTTCAAGAATGCGGAGATTGATTGTTCCGCTTTCCTGTGATGGTTCTCTATGAACCACTGCGTGGTAGATTCGCTCTACTGATCGGTCTTTGAATTGTTTTTGAAGGATGTCTTTGGTTTCCGCAGAACGCGCGAATATCATGCATCCGGAAGTTTCTCTATCAAGCCTGTGAACTAAATGAGTCCGAGTTTTACCATTTTCCCATGCCCATTTTGCGACTCTGTCGAACATCGTATCTAGTTCCCCTCTGTCGGTAGCAACGGAAAGAAGTCCGGCGGGTTTGTTGGCAAGAATTACTTCTGTATCGAAATACAATATCTCAGGTTCAGGAATTGTTTGTTTTGGTTGAGTCTGTGGTTTGTCGCCATCTGCTTTCGAAAGCACTTCTACCAACGAGCCTTTTTGCACTTTCATGTTTGCTCGAGTTGCCTTATCTCCATCAACTCGGACTCGCCCGTGATCCACCATTCGACGAAGGGAGTTTCGTTTAGCTGTGGGGTGAAGGGAAGCCAGGACCTCCAGGAGGATTATTTCCTCTGTGGTTTCGACACTGGGGTCGGACATATGCTCCGCAGGGGCAAAATCAATTCAAGCTGACTGTTTGGTCAAGTATTCAACCTACTCGGTCATTTGTGCTATACGGTCGCTCAATAGTAGAAGCGCCGAAGCCCAAAGGCCGACAAATATCCCTAACTCCTCGTCGCCGTTGAAGTATATGCCAATGCTTCCGAATATAGATGCCAGGCTAGCAAAAAGTCCTATTTTTCTCCAATCCATTTTGTATTTTCACCTCCTAAATCAAAGTTACGTTTATCTTATCGCGTATAGAGGTGTGTCTTTGAAAAAATGTTCCGAGTTGGGGAAAGTATGCTGGAATTAGTCCTTCCACCATTGGTCATCTTTGGGAATTATCTCAAAGTCGTCTTGGCTATCCAAATTGTATCCACTATCTGAGAAAACACGTATGCTCCAGCGGCCCTTGGATTTTTCGTAGAATCTTGCTTTGTTCACATCTATGTCCCTCAGCCAGTGCCAACGAACCCCCTCCTCTCCATGATCGGAGTCTTCGCTGCCACGAGGATAGATACCTACCCAAGCATCGTTGCTAGTGGGAGGATTGTTGATTCTGAAATACACGCCCTTGTTGGTGGTAGCCTCTAAAATATCGATACTCGATTTTTGGCTACCATCTTGTTTCCTGTGTCTACTTCCCCCCCATATCATTAACAGACTGATTAACGCGATGGAGCTAACACCCGTCATGATTGAGCCGCCAATTATCATACCGATGGCTCCAATGACTTCTTCTCCATCTTGGATCCACATGACGGTGGCTTTTGAGCCATCAGAATATTCTGCACTAATCGTTGTAGTGCCTTTCATACAACCGTAGCATGCTTGTCCCATTTTGATGAGGTTTCTTCCATCCTTATGTTTTTGTTCGACGTGGTCGCCGAATTCGCATTCGCCAATTTCGAACACTTGTCGACTTTCATCTGGAGGGTTGACTTTCTGATATCCCGTCCACGGGTCAGACATCCAGCTCCCTGAGTGGGTGGCGCTCACGATGATGTTTTCACAGTGGTCATAGATGCCGTTATTATCGAAGTCCCCCAGTACCGCCTCGATGAAAATGATGAATCCCTGATCGCCCATGTCATCTACATCGAAAATTTCCAGAGTGGCATTGGATTCAGATTGGGCTACGAATGATCCGGCTGAAATAGACCCGATGACAAGCAGGGTTACGCCGGGTCCCAGGAGTAATACGGCGAACACGGCCGCGAACTTGGTCCACCGAGGAGAAGTCTTGCCAGATTTTAACCACGAAGAGATGAGGGTAAACCAAGCGCCCACTGCCAAGAATCCGCCAACGCCCGTCAAAATCGCGCCCGGAATTATCATTGCGAGATTATCTTCGCCCACTGATACTGATCCTACAATGAGAAGCGGTAAACCGGGAAGCATCAAGAATATACCAAGTAAAGCCGCGAATCTTATTCTTCCGCGCCCTGGCTTTTCAGCCGTCTCATCAAGCGGTTGAGACGCAACAGTCTGAGCCTTGACTTGGAAGTCTTTTCTTTCGTGTAACCTGTATCCGCCATCTGAGAATACGC
>CEUR01037026.1_pt1 | contig 28603 bp, 45 predicted proteins | sample 356411 | NCBI WGS metagenome assembly CEUR01 (sample SAMEA2622715, study PRJEB7988) | marine metagenome | biome: marine biome (ENVO:00000447); feature: surface water layer (ENVO:00002042); material: "saline water (ENVO:00002010), including plankton (ENVO:xxxxxxxx)" | depth 5 m
CAATATCAGATATACAACAAAGATTTATTTACTAAGGTTGATGGTGTATGGTATTCTAAAACAAACGTATTACCAAGCGTTTACGTTGGTGTATACGGTACTCTCAAGCGTGGACATGGTAATCACAGGTTACTTATGTCTAGCACGTTTATTGGTAAGGGTAAAACAAATGACAGGTATCCATTAACAATAAGTAGCTTGCCTTATCTACACAAACAAGAAAACGTTGGTCACAATGTGGAAGTAGAAGTTTACAAGGTTGACCATCCTACATTAGAACAGCTAGACAGGTTAGAGGGGCATCCTCATTTTTACAAGCGTGAGGTTATAGAAATTAGAATGAATAGCGGTAGACTATTGAGTGCGTGGGTTTACTTTGTGCAAAGTAGAAGTCACAAGAACGAAAAACTATACAAGCGATATGGTGGACATGAAGACACTTATAACATATCTACCGTATCAGACCATCGTAAATGGTGTGAATATTTACAAGACGATATCTATTGTCCTAATTGTGATGGTGTTCTTACCTACAATAACAATGGAGTTTATCATTGTGATGGTTGTATGGATACTATTGCAGACACTTACTATGAAGAAGATATTAGGGGCTTTAACAATCCCCTATTTTAATTTTAATTAAAACACTAAAACTATGACAATTAGAAAACTTATTCAAGAACTTAAAAAAATTAAGGATAAAGATTCACAAATAAGAATTGCATTACCTTATTATATTGACAAACAAATTGATTATGAAAATTTGTGGTTAACAAATAAAATAGACATCCATGAGAAAGGTACAGATGGTTACGAAGAACATGGAGAGATAGATATTTATACAACAACTTAAACACTAAAACTATGCAGAAAACAATTACGTTTCCGAGTGAACAAAAATGTAGCACAAAGAAACAATTTAGTAAATACCTAAACTTTTATAAAGATGAAAGTTTTGATGTAACGGACACACCGAGATTACCTTACAAAAAAGAAAAATCGGTTTCGATTAGTGGAGACGTACAAGCCTTTATTAATCTATTACAAATGGATGATGTTCAAAAAGCTAAAATAGTAAAGGAGGTAAGTAATGGATAACTACAAAAAACTTTTTGAATATAATAAAAATCTTCTTGACATAATAGAGATGCAAAATCCTAGAGCAGTACAAGAGGCTCTTGATTATCATGCTGAAGAAAAAAAAGAAAATGTTCAAGACGAATTATTAAAGGAATGGGACGGCTCTTTAGTAAAAACTAAGGATGGCATGATATGTAAAGTTACTTACATAGATGTATTAGATGGTGCTTATGATTATAATTCCGATACTGTAGATGATGAATCTGTAGAATGTGAATGTGAAGAGGATGACAATGTAACATTTTCACTAAAGTATGCTAAAGAAAATTTAGTAAGAAAGGGGGAAAGTGATGAGTGATAAATTTAACACAGTACCTAATTCTGATTTCATGGAAGTAGTAGATGAAATAACCTCACAGTTAGTATATGAGAGTTTTGGAGAAGATGCTTATGATGTTCCTCAAGATGACGATGATATCAATAAGTTAACAGAAGACGCACAAGATTTTTATAATACTAGATATGATGAGATTGAATCTTTACTTATAAGGTTTTTAAAACTTAAAATAACAGACAAATGAAAAAGTTACACGAATTAAATTATGATGAGTTAAAAGAGTTGTTAGATGCTAAAAAACAACAACAACTAGCAATAGGGTTTGGAACTAAAGATATTTGGTATATGCAAATGATAGAGGAAGAACTAAATAAAAGAGAGGGGGTTGATTATGAGTAAGGACATTACAGAATACCTAGATGATTATTGCTATGAAGTTTATGGACACAAAGATTGGTTTTTTATAGATACAGAGCCTAAGTGGGTTATTGATAAACTTATAAAAAGTGGTACAATAGAATTACATAATCATAATATAGCAATATACATTAAAGATAGAAAGGGGGTTAGATATGGTAATAACTGATAAAGAGTGGAAAGCTAAAAAGTTTTTAGAAAAAAAAGGGTGGCAAACTTTTAATCTTTGGCACGTTGAGGATGTACTTGAAAGGTTTAATTGTTCTAAAGATACAGCTATGGAAATACTAATAGAATCTATGGAAAGCGAATCAACTATGGAAGTTATACATGATAATATTTCTATAATAGCAGGAGAAGTTCATAGGCTTAAAGAAAAAACACATGAGTAAAATTAAAATAAAAAAGTTAAAAGAAACTTACAAAGACTACGTTCTATTAGATGAAGTTGTAGAGTTTTCTATTGAAGAAGATGACAACAAATACTTGTGGGAGGGATATTGTGATGAAATAGATGTAGATTGTAAAGAAGCTGATGAAATAGTGTTGTTGGTTGTGGGCTTTAAAAGTAATAAGTTGAAACTAAACGATTAATTATGAAATACACACAAATAAATGATGTAGATAAGTATGGTTCTAATATCCTTAGACAATTTAAAATTAATTACAGAACTAGGATGTCACAACATGAGTATCATCCCGTTCTTTGTAAACATTCTATTAAGGTTATGAAAAAAGAACTTAAAGATTGTTTGGACTTTTTAGAAGTAGAAAAAAAATCAAAATTGTTTGTTGAATAGCAAACATTGTTTTATGTGTTTCGGGGGGGACTTTTGTCCCCCCTTTTTTTTAATGACCATACGACAGTATTACAAACAATTATATCTAATTGTTTGTTATTGTAATTATTTATAAGTAAATTGTTAATCTATTTGAATTATTATTAATTTATATTAAACAAGCAATTTTGAGAGTGAAGTTTTCTTTGCTCTCATTTTTGTTTACATATGAAAAACACACTTAGCAACCTTTCGTTAAAAAACAAATACACTTTAAGTGATGCTATACAAAACTTTGTTACACAGAAATATCACGTAACAAAAGGAACACAAAGAGCAGACATTACAATAAAGTCTTATAAAACAATATCTAACATACTTTTAAAAACAATTCAAAAACATAAAGTAGATTATGATTTGTTACAATTAAATCTAAATAAATATTTAGACGACCCAATCAAATCAAATGAAATCAAAAACAAATACAAAAAAATATCTGAGGTAATAAAAAGCGAATCACAACACTTATCACACAACACTTTACAAAAAAGATTAAACATCTTAAAATATAGTTTGTACTCAGCTGAAAAAGATATGACAATAAAAACTTATGTAGTGCCGTTTGATATGAAATCCAAATCAACAAAGCGTCAAGTGATGAGTGCGTCAGCTTTCAAGACTACAATTAAAAATGCGTTTTTAGTATTGCGTCAGCAGGAAGGTGAAAAAATAAGAAGGAAGCAATGTCCTGCTTCAGGAAAATTTATCAAATCACCTGAACAAATAAGTCAGGCAGGAGATGTAAAAATGATGAAGCGAGGAGCGTTTGCTTTTCTTTTAGTGGCATTTACGAGTGCAAGAATTAAAGATGTTATGTCTTGGAGGTTTACTAAAAACATTAGTATTAACAAACATCATTATATTCTTTCTTACAAACCCAACAAAACAAAACATACTGTTATTGATATACCCTTGCCACTACAACTAAACGGATACATAAATCATTTGATACGTAACAATGACCATCCGATGAAAGATTATTTTTTAGATAATCTATCTTATACACATTTGTTAAAGTGCTTTAGGTGTTTTATTAAATCAATCCCCGAACTAAATCAAAATGTTTCTGTACATAAAGACCTATCAAATGGGGAAGTGATTACTAAACAAAAAAAACTATATGAAATACTTACCTTTCATAATATACGTGCTACATTTATTACGCAAATGGTTGAGAAAGGCATAGACCTAGAAACTATTATGAACTTTAGTGGACACACTAACATACAAACACTTTCACAGAAGTATACAAACATAAGCGATGAACACAAAGGCAAAATGTATCAAAAATTTATGTCTGAAATCTTATAGCTTATTTTAAATAATTAATTTCTAATGCAATAAATTTGTTTTTATTATAATAAATGTTTTTATTTGAGCATGGATAAAGAAGTGATGGATTTTTTAAATAAAACAATACATAACGCCTTTATTCAACACAGTAAAAAAACAAACCACAAAAGAGAAAACCTTGAATCTTTATTACTGCTGAAACAACTTTTATCTTGTATCAGCAACTACAAAGATTTTTGTAACATAACAATAATGCAAAACAATATTAATGTCTCTTTTATTGATAAAGAACATCAAGTTATTAACACAACGTTCAATATTAATAAAGAAGATATTAGTAAAAATGCAGATAAATCAAACAATTAGAATTCATAATTGGAATATCAATCTTGAGTTTGATATTGTAACTGATAAAAATGTTATGTGTAAGTTTTCAGATATTAAAAAATATATATCTGATAAACGACCAGACTTGATAAAGAAATACTTAATCAAGTCAAAACTAAAGAAGAATGTAGATATAGAAAGAATTATAGCTTGGGATTCTTTAGTGACAGAATTAATTGAATGCAACTTATTAAAACATATTATAAATGAAATTCGAGACAGTAAATATTAAAGGAACGCCATACGTGATGGCAAAAGAAAGAATTAAGTATTTCAGAACCACCCCTATTTTTAAAGGTTGGTCTTTGAAAACAGAAATGATTTATCATACAGATGAAAAGGTAATATTTAAAACAGAGGCTTACGACACTAAAGGAACTTTAAGAGCAACGGGTCATGCCTTTGAATTAAAAGGCTCATCTTTTATAAACAAGACGAGCTATATAGAAAATTGTGAGACATCTTCAGTATCAAGATGTTTAGCTTTATTAAACATAGGCATTGATGAAAGCGTTGCATCTTACGAAGAAGTAGCGAATGCAAAACTAAATCAGAATGGTCAAGCGAAACAAACGAACCCACTCCAAACAATCTCTCAAAACACTGTATCTTGAAATTTGGAATGAAAGACAACATAATTGTACGGTTTGTAAAAAGTATCTTTGGAATGAGCCAAAAGCACAGTTCTTCGCACACATACTATCCAAAGGAGCGTATCCAAGCTACAAATTCAAGAAAGAAAACATCACTATTCTTTGTTACGATTGCCATTATCGTTTTGACTTTGGGAGCAGTAAGGATGACAAAAGATTTAAATGGTTACACAAAGAAAAAGAGAGGCTCAAAAGAAAATATTACGAATGAAGAAGTACGAGATTGACAATTATACACTTTACCCTTACTCACATTTGTCTTATGAGGAATGGTTAGAGATAAGGAGTAGTTTTGGTTTAGCGTTAGGGGGTAGTGATATTAGCGTAGTAATGGGGGTTAATAAATATTCTACCCTAGCTGAACTCTTTGACCAAAAACTTGGACTATCCAATCCCCCAAACTTACAGGGAAACAAATCTGTTTTTTGGGGCAACGCATTAGAAGATGTTGTTCTTGAAAAATCACAATACCTTGATATAGACCATAAAGATTCTTATTTAGATAATTCAGCACACGAAAGAAAGATGCGAAATCATGTCCCTTTTAATTATACTATACAAAATGACAACTTACATTGGTTATTTGCAAACGTAGACGGTTTATGGGTTGATGACAATGAAAAAACAATAGAGTCTAATTTAAAAAAAGGTAAACTACCTAACCCTAAAGCAATTATAGAAATCAAAACCATGAATAGAAATGTGTTTGATATGTGGGAAAACGGTATGCCAATAGGATACCTGTATCAGGTTCTTAGTTACCTGACACAGTATACCTTTATGAATGAAGAGATAGAAGGATACATTTTTTCTTTGGTAGCAGGTATAGAATTACATGGTTACAGAATTAGATATGACGATGAAGTCATAAATGAAATGTTAGAGCGTTCAAGAGAGTTTTATGAGCTGTTACTTATGGGTCAAGACATAATACAAAACTCTTCAAATCCAGTACAAATGGAGCTTGGGTTACACGACATTAGACCAGAAGCTGATGGCTCACTAAGATATCAAGAATATATGAACAAAAAATATTTAGAGAGATTAGACATCTCCAATATAGCAGAGGGAGACGATGCTATACAAGAAATTGCTGAAAAGTATGCAGAGCAAAATGCTTTCATAAAAGAAGCAAATAAACACAAACGACTATATGGGAATCAAATTAGAGAAACTCTAGCTAAGATGAACGTAGGTCAAATTAATCTTCCGAAAGGGGGATATGTTAAATACAATAACAAATTAATTATAAAAGTTAAATAACATGGAAAAATTAATTTACAAACATGATGAACTTTGTGAATCTTTAGGACTTTCTAAATACCAACTTGGTCAATATAGAAAAGACGGTAAGATTCAAGCCATTGAAAATAGACGACCACTTATGTTTAAAAAAGATGAAGTTGAACGCTTTATAAGAGAAGAATTGTCGTGAAAATTTTAGATGAACTATACGAAGATAAAAATAAATTTACTCCTAGCTTAAATCTAAGAGATTTTGGTAAGGAGGAAGTAGAGACGTGGAATTCTATTGTCAATGCAATACGATTTAATTTTGTATTGAAACCAACAGTAGATGATAAGTTTTTAGCAAAAAAATCAATAGAAGGAATTAAAACCCTTCCTCATTTGGTGATTATGTTTTTGTGTAAAACTCATGATGTTTCAGATAGATTGATGATTATTAACATGAATCTTACTGAAAAAAAATACAACGAATTTGAAAAAAGATTACAGTCTGGTATTCATAAAAATGAACCAAACCTATTAAGAAAAATACGATTATGTCAAAGATATCTGATAGAAGCAAAAAGAAAACGCAGATAAAGAGCCACGAAAGAGGAGCAAGAGTAAAATTTGTAGATGATATTGTGGTAATTAAGAATAGAAAAACTGTAAAGTTTGTTGTAGATATATTTGAGAAGGATTTCAACTATATACCATATATGTTAGAAATGTATTGTTACGAAAGTGAAGTCATAAATGACGCTGTTACTATGAAAAAGAATGACTACATAATTGTGAGGTACAAAACTAAATCAAAAAAAAATAAAAAGACGGGACTGTTTTACACAACAAATACTTGTGTCAAAATTACACCCGCAACAGAAGAAATAATTTTAAATTTTAATAAACACTTATGAATTATAATAACAACTCAGGAAATCAAACTCAAGGAGTAGATTTCAAGAATATGATTAACCATTACGTAGGAAATGGACAACAGAAAAACCCTAACTATGATATCGTAGGATTTAGACTTTATCTAGATAATGTCAATCAAGACGTTAGGCAAGATGAAAAAGGTAGAAACTACGTTGATTTAAATGTGGGTAGAAAAAAAGCAGTAGACCAATTTGGATGGACACACAGTGTGTGGGTCAAAAGAATGGGTCAAGCTCAACAGCAACAACCAATACAACAACAACAACCAACGCAATCACAAGGAGGCACTCAGCAATACAATAATGAGAACGTTCCGTTTTGATGCAATACTTACAGTATTATATATATTCTATACTTATAAAGTATAGAATATATAATACTTAAAGTATAAAGTAATACTTATAGTATAATTAAAAAATAAATAAAAAAATTAAATATGCAACTAAATTGGGAAGAGATTTTAAAACAGTTACCAACCACTCCAAAACAACAAGTCAAACTAAGGTGTCCCGTATGCGATGGTATACGTAGTGACAAAAAAGATAGGTCTCTTTCTGTTAATGTTAAAGATAAAGTATGGAATTGTTTTTACTGTGGGGAAAACGGATACGATACTAACGATGTAAAAAAAAAAGATATTCCAACATTTGTTATGATTAAATCTCACGCAGACAACTTATCAAAAGAAACATTGAAATGGTTTAAGGACAGAGGCATTTCTTCTGATACAATAAACCAGTTTAAGATACAAGAAAAAAATAATGAAATACATTTCAATTATTACGAAGATGATATTTTAGTTAATATCAAATACAGAAGCACTAAAGAAAAAAAGTTTAGACTTTATCCTAACGCAAAACTTATAGCTTACAATATAGATTCTGTTAATGAAGACACAGAAACATTAGTGATTACAGAAGGAGAGATTGATGCACTTACCGTTTATGAAGCAGACAGTTCTCTTGCAGTCATCTCTGTGCCTAATGGTGCTAACGGTCTTGATTGGGTTGATGCATCTTATGATAAAATTAAGAATGTAGATAGATATATTCTTGCTTTAGATGGAGACTCTAAAGGTCAAGAGTATCAAAAAGAACTATCAAGAAGACTTGGTAGACATAAATGCTCTTATTTAAGCTATCCTAAAGGCACGAAAGATATAAATGAGGTAATGGTATCACACGGTATAGATAGTGTCTTAGAATGCATCTCCAATCCCGTAGACTATCCTATCGTTGGTATCTATGAGAAGTCAGACTGGAAAAATAATCTCTGGGATATTTTTGTTAACGGGTATGACAAGGGAGATACTGTGGGTCTTGGACACTTTGATAACCTTTTATCTTTTTCTACAGGACAGATGACAGTTATATCAGGAGTACCTAGTTCAGGAAAATCAGAATTTTTAGACCAGATTGTTTTAAATCTGGCAATGAAAAAAGATGTAAATAAAAAGGAATGGAAGTTTGGTGTGATATCTTTTGAGAATCCTGTTCACCTACACATATCAAAACTTGTCAAGAAATACCTTCACAAACCTTTTGATAAGCAGTACATACACGAAGAGGAAATAGTTGACGCAGTAAACTTCATTGATTCTAAGTTTAAATTTTTCAATGTATCAGAAGCAGACATGACAATAGAAGGTATTCTAGATACCTCGAAGGAATTAGTAGCAAGATATGGTATCACATCACTTGTGATAGACCCATACAACTACATAGAAAGTAAAATGGAAAAAGGACAAAGCGAAACTAATTACATATCTGATGTTCTTACGCAAGTATTAAACTTTGCTAAAGAATATTCAGTTCATGTATTCTTTGTTGCTCATCCAACTAAAATACAAAAAGACGAAACAACAGGTAACTTCAAACTACCTTCTTTATATAGCATTAGCGGTTCTGCTAATTGGTATAATAAAACCGATAACGGTATAATAGTTTGGAGAAACTTTCAGACAGACGAAATTGAAGTTCATGTGCAAAAGGTAAGGTTTGCTTGGAATGGAAAGGTAGGATTAGCTAGGTTTAAATATAACAAAGAGACTGGCGAGTTTAAGGCTGACTACTTAAATCCATGCTAGAGTATATAGTTTTAGAATGGGAAGGACATATATCATTGAATCAATGGTATTCCTCAAAACATTGGAGCTATAGAAAAAAGCAGAAAGACCATTGGCATGAGATTTTCAAAACCAAACTACAAGATTACGATAAAACCCTTTTTGACAGATACAAATTTAAATTGTATTATAACTCAAGATTAGACCCATCTAATACAATAACGATGGTCAAACTATTAGAGGATACAATGAAAAAAGAGGGTTGGATTATTGATGACTCTCCTAAATATTGTGCCGAAATAAGATTGAAGTTCGACTCAGAGCTACCAAAAAAATCTTATAGAGCAGTAATTGAAAAATTATAATGTAGTTGGAAAGCAGGCTGAATACTTTGTAGTATCTAGTATGATTGGAGAAGGGTTTGAGGTCTTTAACTCAATGACCAATAACTCAAGGGTTGATTATGTTGCTTTAGACACAGAGACCAACAAACTTTATAAAATTCAAGTAAAGACAACTATTGAAATGAAAGATGGTTGCTTGCAATATACGATTAAAAAAAGCTCTAAGAACTATTCATACATATATAAAAAAGGAGACTTTGATATTTATGCTTTTGTTTACCTACCCACTAATGAAATAATGTATAAGTGGTTTGATGATGTGTACTGTACAAACTCAATACACTTCAGGGTAACTCTACCTAAAAACAATCAGGTAAGAAACATAAACTTATGGTGTCCTAATACATTAAAGAGTTTGACTAATGAAGTTTAATAGTGACTTTAAATATGATTTAATATTAGGGAATCAAGGAGAAAACATTATATCAGAACTTTTAAAAGATTCTACCATAGAAGTTAAGATGGATTTTTTAGCTCACAGAACTAATAATTTATTTATAGAATATCTAAGCAGGGAAAAACCAAGTGGTATATCAACCACGCAAGCAGAGTTTTGGTTTTATATAATACTTAAAAAAAATACACCTAGAGACCCAAAAAAAATTACAATTAAAAACGTTCAGGACATAAGATTTTTTAAAGTAAATAAATTAAAAAAAATATGTAGAGAATGGTTAAGTTATAACAAACCTATAAAAGGAGGAGATAACAACACATCGCTTGGCTGTTGCATACCATTAAGTTTATTATGAGTTTTTTTTCACAAAAAATGTTAAAGAAAGATTTCAATGAAATCATGTCTCACGAAAACACAATCGCTTATGTTTATTTTAAAAAAAACACTTTAGAGCTTATAAATAAAACATCTGGAATTAATCACATCTGGGTAGACGGAAGTGAGAAAATTATTATGTCTCATGAGACATCACTTAAATTTCAAAAATTTTACGAAGAGTATAGAAAAAAGAAACCAATACAGTCCTATTATACAAAAAAGTAATATATTTGCAACTGAAACTTTGTACATAAACCTGTTCATTGTTTTAGTGTTTGGACAGTCTCTGCGGAGACTGTTTTTTTTAGTATTCTCCTTCTGATTCTGACTTGCACATCATATAAACCATGCTAATGCATCCTAATGCTTGCTCCATTTTTTCTGCCATGAATGGTGAAACTTCTTTTTTGTTCTCCATGTATGGTGCAAGCATTTCCATCTTCTTAGATAGTTGATTGAAGTCATCAATAAATGCCTTAGCACTTGGTTGAGTCTTTTCCATTAACTCAACAAAGGCTTTCTTTTGATATTCTTTCATCATTTCTTTTTCTTTTTTTTATAAGTTTTTTTAGCTTTTTTTTTGCTACTACTTTTTTTTCCGTATGATTTTTTTCCGTACATAACTATAATTTAACTACCACAACTTAAACATTCTTCATCATCTATAGAGCACGATTCAGTGTTCTCTACAAATGGGGTTCTGTTGTCTATATCTAATATAATACAATCACACGATTCTTTATTGTCTTCGCAGGTGCATGGTATGTTTTTCATCTTCCTTGTCCTTTATATTTTTTTACATAGTTTCTAGAGAGCTTGTGATTACTCGTATTGTTTTTTGAGTGAACACCCTTTCTTTTTATCTTCTTCTTTTTCTTATACTCAAATAGTATCCTTCTCACTTTACCTCTATAGAATCAATAATCTTTTCGATTTTTTTAAAAACTTTCATCTCTAATAATAACCTATCTGGTACGTTTGAATCATCTAAAGTTTGGACTACCGATAATAACTCAGAAATAAGATTTGTCTTATCTTCTATACTTAAATCTTCTTTTTCTTGTATTTCTTTTGTAATCATTTTTTAACCTTTTCAAATGTGCTTATACCAAAACAACCCAGAGTAACCCAGACAAAAGAATTATATACTACTTCATTAATAATTAAATCTTTATCAGCTATCAGGCTTGTCATTAAATCAGCTACAGCAAATAATACCATAACTATAAATGAAATAAATCCTACTACATTTTTTTCATTAATATCATTCTCGTCTTTAAATAATGCCCACATAATTATTATTTATTAATTATTCTTTTTCCTTTTTCGTATGAGCGACCCCCAAAAAATGCTCCTACGGTTGTTATTAGAGTTAATTGTAATAAATCCACCCATTTTTCTTCTACTTTAAATTTTATAGAGCCACTGTCTATAAATACAAGAAGAACTGTACTTACTATTAAAAATATTAACACTAAAGGTCTTACACTTCTTGTCAACCAGTTTCCATGTTCTAAATCTGCTTTCCAACGTTCTGTAACGTTCTTTTGCATTTCAGCTTCTGCATTTATAAAGATAGTTTCCATCTCCTTTTGAAACTTTCTTTTCTCATCACCAGTTGTGATAAATTTATCTGCAACACCAGCAAGTTTTTCAACAACACCACCAGCAGCGTTGCCAAATATTTTACCTAAAATCTTACTCACTTTTTATTATTTTTCTTTCTAAGAAGCATAAAATCCATTTTATCAATTCTACCATTCTTATTCAAGTCTATTTTCCTCTGATTTGCTGTAAGTTTTCTTTTTACTTTTTTCATAATTTTATCTTCCTGCTTTTCGCATAGCTATTTTATGTGAATTACCAAACGTTGCACCTTTTTTCATAGCGTTTACCATAACTCTTATATGCTTTACAGTATGATGCTTTGCGTGTCTTTTCAAAGCACCTTGCTGTCTTTTATTAAGTGCGTCTATATTAATACCTTTAACCTTAGCCATAAACTTTATACCTTGTTTTGCCATTGTCTTTATAAGCCTGCAAAACTCTGTTTCTATTTTTTTCTTCTGAGTAACTAACATGAACCCAAGCTGGATTCATTGCATCACCAAACTCATAGATAAGTTGGTCAAACTCTAAGTTCATCATTATATAATCAAATATATCTCTGTTACTTACCTTACTGTTTCTGTTGTCTTGGTCTATATCTAAGGCTTGTCCGTGACAATGCTGAGATGTTTTACTTCCTCCTATTGCTTTGTTAAGAGATTCACTTCTATATCCACTAGATATATATATAGGTACTCCGAAGTGTTCTCTTATTGGTTGGAATATCTTCTCTGCTATTAACTTAAGGTTTTTTGTGTGTTCTTCTGTAGGACTATTATCAATCCCCAGCCTAGAGGCTGTGTTAGATTTTATACACTCTTCTAATTTTAAATTTTCTGATAAACGCATATGTAAAATTACTTAGAGGTAGTGCGTTTTATCTCTCGGAGAGGGTAAGAGTATTATTGTTCAAGTGGTTCTAATATACTTGTAGCTTCGTAAGACCTTACTTCTTCTATTTCATCTTTAAATTCATCAAATAAAACAATATTTCTTTTTGCTATGTCAACTACATTAGGAACACCCATTAGTTTAAAATCTTCTAAGATTTCAAATTTTTCTTTTTTATCAAGCTTTCCAAAATATTTAAAAAATATAGCACTTCTTGCAAATGCGTTGTCTTCATATTTAATTCTTAATCCTATTTCTATGTTGTCAGGATTTTTAATTTTTGTTGACTTGTAGTTATATTTATAAAACTCAAGAGCCTGTTTCTTTTGTTTTTCAGTAAAATTCTGACCATCTATTACTTGTCTAAATTTTTTCTCTGAATCATCTATATCAGGATTTTTTTGAATTAGTATTTTTAATTTTTGCCTAAAATCACCATCTCTATAATTAGCTTTTTCTATTAATTCATTTAAACTCTCATCACCAAAGTCTATAATCGGAACTGTTGATATTACTTTTTGTGTTCCAAACAATGACTCAAAAGGATTTAAAACATTTTTGTCAGCGTATTTAGATTTATAAGCAAATGATACATCTGAACCATCTACATCTCTTATCATATTATTAATGTGCTCTCCCATAATATATGCAGAACCTATTAAAAAATGATTTCTGTCTGAGGTTAAAACACTTTCAGTAAAATGTTTCATTTTAGGAGCAGAATCTACACCTGTGGATTTTATAATTTCAGCTGGAGCAGATTCTGACTTTTCAAGAACTTCTGCAAAAGTTTTATAAAAAGAGGGTATGTCTTTTCTGTCTATACCCCTTCTGCTAGGTGATACATTTGCGTCAGATTGTGTTTCTATTGGTCTATCTCTAAAAACATCATAATTAGTATTTACTTCAACAAGTCCTCTTGCCACTGGCGGTAGTGGAATACCTTGTACTGGGCTAAATCCTTTTAAAATATCACCACTAAAATTTAAAAATTGACGATACCTAGAAGTTGTAGTTGCGCTTATGTCAAAGGTAGATGGCTCAGATTTCCCTCCATTTGAGTTATATACTAAACTTTCAGCTGCGGCTATAGATGGTTGAGTTATAAAATTTGCTACCTGTGGAGCAAGTCTTATCTTCACATATTTTCTAACTTTATGTTCTACACCGTTTTTTTCTATTGTTTCATATGCTGAATCACCCATAAACTTAGGGTATAATACTACGTAATTATTGTTTTTTATATAATCAGGTACTTTGTTCCAGTCTTCTTTATCTTCCTCATCGTAATTTAAAAATGAATAAACATAAGCGCCAGCTAAACCTAAATTTCCATAAAACAATTTTTTACTAAAATTTAAGGGATTATTTCTTATATAAGCTCCTGCGGTTCTGGCAGCTTGAAAAGCAACATTTGTATATGGATTTACTTGGTCAATCATTTTAATAAATGCATTACCCATGTTAAAATCTAATGCTTGTCTTGTTTTTTCTACAGCTCTAATATCAACCTCTTCTTGCGAAAGTTCTGGATTATTTTTTTTAATATTTTTTCTTGCTTGCTCAAATCCCGCTAACCTTACAGATAGTTCTGACACTTCTCCCGTAAAAGCTAATCCTCTTTTCAAGTAATTAAATAACGATTCTTTCTTTGTTGTTAGTCGTTGGTCTGTGTCTAGAGCATCTAATCCAGTTTGACCAGCAAGCATACTCATTAATCCTCCATTTTTCATATATGACTCTAAAAGCTCATTAAATTTTTTGCTTTTAAATTTTTGAAATTTTTTATTTTCTGTTCTTTCTAGCACAATATCTTTTGCCATAGCGGAACTTCTTCCCAATAGTCTCAAACCAGCAAAATAAATATTAACATCATCATGTATGTCTGTAAAAAAGACTTGATTACTTATATCCATAGGTACATTTACAGCTGCAAATTGAGGATTATATCCAGTAGCAAAAGCTCTTAAAATATTTGCACCCATAACAATACCTAAATTTTTAGTTATAGGATGATTTATTTCAATTTTATCCATAAATTCTGTAGCTAAATTCTCTTGAATAGCATATTTAACTACTTTACCATCTTGTTTAAAAGACATTTCGGTAAATCCATTTGGTGCAGGTTCATATTCAGTTACAAACCTTTCTCCCTTTTTTTTAGGTTTTTTCTTTAATTGTTTAAACCAACTAAACTCTTGTCCTGTATCTGTAATTTTGTTTGTGGTTTCTTGATATAATGACTTTGTCATTTTATTTGCGTGCATTCTTTTTATGTGTGTAGATTGTGCTAGCGCTAATAAGGTTTCAAAATCGGTATTTAAAGGAGTGTCAGCACCCATCCTGATATTATTTAATTCATTCTTATCAAAATTAAAAGATGAGTTTAAAAATTTAACATCATCACCATCTAAGAGTTTTTCTAAAAATCTTCTAGGAGAATAAAAATCGTCTTTTAACTCTTTATAAGTATCTTCAGTTATAAGACCAGCATCATATTTTTCTTCTAGCATTTTATTAAAAACTCCACTATAATTATCGGCTCTTGCGTCTAAATCTTTGTAGTTTTTTCTACCTAATTTTTTTCTTATTTCTTTTAGTTTTTTTGAAGCGCTTTCTAAATTATAACCATCAGGGTGTTTAATTCTTTCTAAATTTTTTGAATCTCTTTTAGAATCTAATTGTATAATTCTTTTAAGTATTATCAAATCATTTAATGCTTCTGTACCTTCTTTTTTTATTTTTTTCGGTATTGAACCAAATATTTTTTTGTTTTGTTTATATGCTACTTCGCCTCCATATGCCATCATACCAGCCATATTTGTCATATAAGCTCTTGTGTTTATAAAGTTTTCATTTGTTAATATTCTTCTTATATTAGACTGTCTGTCAAAAATAGCCTCTCCAGTTTCAATAATTTTTTTTGTTTTTTCTTTTAATGTTTCTTTAAATGTTTTTGGTTTTCCTTCTTTGTCTTCTGGTTTTGTAAATGCAGACTCATAACCAGCAAATGCTGATTCTATTGGTGTGTCTGTTTCAGATAATTCGCTTTTCTTTTTGTTTAATATTTCTTCTGCTCTTTTGTCATTTAAGACATTGTACTTTTTTAATTCTGATAAGGATGTTACACTCTTGAGTTTTTTTATAAAATCTGCTCTTGGAATATCTTGCCCATTTATTGTGAACATTTTATCTAAATTCTTTTTAGATAATTTGTTTAGAGTATAATTCAATCCCCCGCCTACACTACCTGTCAATACCACTACACCACCGCCACCTACACCTTCATCAACTGCTGACTTAAAAACTTCACTAAAATCTATAGTCTTATCTTCTGTTGTAATTCTATCTATAGCAAATTGTCCTATTACATTTTGTCCCCCGCCAGTAATAAACTCTGTAGCAAACCCTTTAAATCCGTTTTGTAAAGTGTTAAATACAAAACCTTTGTTTCCTATATTTTTTCCTGTTTTCTTTATTGTGTCTTTGGCTATGTTTTTTATTACTTTACTTGTTAAGTTTACAACTTTACCAGCTCCTAATAAATCTAAAGAAGCCATCATAGCAGACGCTCCTAATATAGTTTCTGTATCATCCTCTCCGCTACCTATAAGAGATAACATTTCTTCTTGTGTATAATCGTCTCCAAATTTTTCTATAGCCTTTTCATTTAATGCATCCATATACAAACCACCACCTTCTAATATAGCAGAACCTATCATAGGTTGAACTACTGCATATGCCATATTAGGTAAACTTTGACCTAATATTTTTTTAAACTGCATAAATGATACGTCATCAACAAAATGTGTTGATTCATCTAAATTCCCTAAAAACTTACTTATACCTGTAGCTTCTGACATATTTATAACAGCTTCTTTTTTCAAGGCAGGTATTGCTTTGTTTATTTCAGCCAACCTTTCACCTACAGTAATTTCTTCTCCCATACTGAATTGAGAAAAATCGTTTTTTCTTCTTCTCCTTAAAACATCGTTAGCGTCTTTTTTTAATAAATTTCTTTTTTCTCTGTTTAATTTTTTTATTTGTTTTGAGTTTGATAGTGCTCTATACGATTTTTGTGACATAGGCATACTATATTTAAAAGCATCATACATAGCAGGAAAAAATCCCTCTCCCTGAAATAAGTTACCTGATAATCCAAATTTTGAAAAATCTTTTTGTACGTCAGTAAACCTTGTTAATTTAGCTTGTGTTTCATCGTAATTTTTTACAGCATCTGTAAAAAGCCTTATACCTTCTTGATTATATTTACTTAATATCTGATTGTATCTTGTGTTATCTGCTAGGTTTTTCTTAGCAATAAAACTAAAATCATTATTTATTTCTTCTGAAACACGAAATAAATCATCTTCACTTTCTACATTTATGTTGCTTAACGACTCATATTGATTTACAAAAACATCAGCTACAGACTTTGTGTTTTCTATGCTTAGATTATAAAGGTCTATAATCTCAGGGTCATTTTGTATCCTTTTACTTATGTTGGATTTTATTTCATTAAATGTTTTATCTAAAAAAATATCTCTCGGACTTTTCTTAACTTTTTCTTCAACTTCTTCGATAAGCTCCGTAGAACCTTCCAAAGAGGGTGATTCCGATGTAAGGTCTTTTTTTTTTAAGTCAACCTGACTTTTATACTGTGGATATTTTTTTATTATTAATTCAATTAAAGCATCATCTCCAATATCATTGTATTGTGGATATTTAGTACGGATGTTTTTTAAAAAATTATCTCTATTCATTTTTTTATTATAAAATACCTAATGGGTCATCATTTTTTATTTCTTCATCAGTAAACAAGCTGTTATCTAGAAAGTAATCTAAACCTGCTCTTGCTATGCCCTGTTGCTCTTTTTCTAAATCTAAAGCAGAAGTTTTTAAATCTTTGTGAATAGTTTCGTTAAAAGGTAAAACTTTCAGCTCATCTAATCCACCTAATTTATTTAAAATTTCTACTTTTGTTTCTCTTTCTTCTGGACTTAAATCCTCATCATCTTGTGACAAAATATCTTCAAGGTCTGATTGTAAAATTAATTCTTTAAATTCACCAATATTCTCTGCGCCTGTATATGCATATACTAATTTTTCTCCTTTATTGTTTTCTCTTAGCCCTAATACTCTATAATCTTTCAGAACCTCTTCACCCTCTAAAGGTTCAACTGGTCTATATACAAGAGGTTTTGAGAAGTTGTATCCTTTTAAAGTAGGTATGTTACTGTTAAGTTCATCAAACTTATATGTGTTAATGTCTCTTAATGCGTTAAAAACTACATTATCATCGCCATTTTTACCATCTCCAGTAACTGGCGATATATCTTCTTTAACAATGCTTTTAGGTTTGAAAAAATCTTGCACTAATAATTTTACATCTGCACGATTTTCTTCTTTAAACTTTAATGGGTTTGTTTTTATTAAAATATCTGTGTATTCATCAATTTTATCATTATCAAATGTAAAATTACCTTTACCATCTACTCTTACTACGTCTAAATTATAATCTAATCTTTGTTCTGTTTTTACATTTTGCTTATTTATAATTTCTTTTTTAGAAAAAGTTTTAGAAGATGTTTCGTCATTTTTGGTTAGTTCTGCTAAAGAATTATTCACTAACAATTCTGGATTTTTAGCACCGAAAATAACTTCCAGAAACATATCTTCTGGAGCTCTGTTGCTTAGTAGTGTGTTTTTGTCATTAGCTAAATCAATAATCTCTTGATTTGTTTTGGTTTTATCTAATATAGTATCATCATTTCCTACAGCTTTCAAAGCATCTTGCATTGCTTTATATGTAGGCTCGCTTCTGTTTATTATTTTAGAAAACTCATTAACTTTACCTTGAACAAAATTTCTTATCTGTGGGTCATATATATCAAATCCCCTTACTTTACCTTTCTTGTTTTTTTTTGCAAACAAATTAAAAACATCATCTTTAAGTTTCGCTATTTCATCAGCAGCGTACTCTTGATGAATCAAAGCAGATTCTTCCATCAAATTATCAATATTGTTAAGAGTGCTTTGAACTACCTCTCTTTCATATCTTTTTTTTGCTCTTATTTTTCTGCCTATGTTTGCTATATCTGTAGCTCCCCTTCTTCCTATTATATCTATTTCTCTGCTTACAGAACCTGCTTGCGGTTGAAATGTTAAATTGTATCTTCTTCTTGCCATAATTTATCCACTTAGAGCTCCTGATAAAGCACTTCCTATATTAGAAATAGTTGAAGCTCTTGATTTTGCTAAATCTAATTCTCCTTGATTTACTGCTTGTCTGTATTGTAATTCTGTATTAAGACCTCCAAGTCTTAAATCTACATTTTGTTGTGCTCCCGCTAAACCAAATTGCGCTAAACTTCTAGCTCTTCCCATTCCTGTTTCAAATCCTAACAGTTGATTTCTTACATCGGCAGCTTGTTCTCTTGCTAAGAAATCTGATTCTGCTCCTGCTTGTCTTCCTAATGTTGCTAAAACACCAGCATCTCCTATTTGTGCTGCTCTAAATATATTACCAGAACCCATCAACTGTGTTCTTACTAAAGCATCATCTCCTCTCAATCTTTGAGCTGCTAAATTTTGTTCTGCTCTTGCTATATTTTGTTGTCTTTGTTGGTCTGCTCTTGCTAATATATTTTCTTCTGATGCTCCTTGTGCTTGTACATTTCTAGATATTGCTGCTAAAACATCTGATGAACTTCCTCCAACTCTTTTAGCTCTAGCATTTGCGTCTGCTATTCTTCTTCTTGAGGCATCTAACATTCTTTCTGTACCAATACCTCTACCACCTTGTGCTCTTACTATAGCATCTTGACCACGACCTATAGCTCTATCTTGTAAAGCCTGAACACTTTGTCTATTTTCTTCTGCAATTCTTTCAGCTAAACTAGATAATCCAGTTCGTTGACTTCTTGCTTCATCAACCAATCCCGAAAACATACCCCTTGCTGGGTCAAAATCAAGTTGTGCTAAATCATCAGCATTTAGAGCCTCAACCCCTCTTAATTCACCTAAAACATTTCTATCTAATTCTCTATTAAATTTGCTTTCTATGTCTTTATTTCTGCCTCTCGCAAATCTTTGGTCTTCTTCTAAAGACTGGTTATAACTTTTTAATCCTTGATTTAATTGTCTTCCAGCAAATACTGAAGCAAGTCCTGATATTAAACCACCTCCTATTGCTGAAACAGGATTCAAGTCAGCAAGACCTGATAGCAACCCTTTTGCTGATTCTGATTTGTTTTTATCTGACATAGTATATTATTTTTACAAAGTTAAACACACATACGTTAAGATATGTGACCCGCAGATACATCGGTATCTACTAAAATGTTATTTATTCTCATCTCTTGAGATGTATCTTTTAAATTCAACAATAATTCATGTAATTGACCAACCATATACTCTCCTTCTATCAAACCACCTGTAGAGTTTTTATCTCTTAATACATGAGCAAACAAAACAGTGTCTTCATGTAAGAAATTACTTTCAACTATATCTGTAGCTTGACCATTTTCATTAGTCAAATCTACATCTAACAAGGTAGCTTTTACATCATTATCTTGAGAGTAATCTGCTACTGTCATATTACTATATATTTTTATGTTTTTAGGTACTTCAGGAAGCTGAGTATTCATCACGTATTTTATTGATGCTGTTCTATTTGTGCCTAGTAATGAAAGATATGTTGTCTTTAAAGATTCATAAGCGGATGTACCTTTAAATAAAATCATCTTATCAGCTCTATAGTTGCCTTCTACTGGGTCTAAATCATAAAATGACACCCATCTATTCCTTTTGTTAGAAAAGCCCACAGAGACTGTATCTGAAGTAAATCTAATATGGTATATATCTAAGAATGGGTCAAAGAATCCTATAGCGTCTCCAGACTTGTCTAAGAAATATGAAGACATTCCAATATCAGATATTGGGAGCACTCCATTTACACCATATTTCAACACTTTCTTTTTGTTATTATCCCACCAGTAAACATTACCACCATAAGAAAATACAGACTTTTTATGAACACAACCAAATCCACCTTTTAAGTTTCTTACTGTACCAATAACTTTATCTGATACTGAAACTATTTGTGAACCTGTAGTATCGTTAAAGACTTGTTCTCCTATATATAAAGATGCTGTCTCCCTTTCACATATAGCAAGCATTACGCTTCCTTCATTTTGTAACTTACTTGTTCTGATTAAAGAAGTGATTTCTCCATTTTCATATGGCACTTCTTCTTGTGAAAATGCATCAAAAGAAGATATTGGATTTATAGATGTGCCTTGTATGTATTTTCCAGAGTATCTTATTTTAGATTTATTTCTATTGGTTTGTTTCCCATCATAAACTATTAAAGGTTTACCTGCGTTGGTACTCCAAACAGCTCCAGCTTTTGTTCCATCTATTTTTCTTATTAAAACTTTATATGCTTGGTCTAAACTATCATCTGTAGGTAAAGCCTCTGCTGTTGCATTTACAGCAGTAGAGTTACTATACCCTTTTACTTCTATGTTTTGAAACATCATATCTCCCTCTACTGTATTAGCACCTATATCAAAAGTTACTGTGTCATTATTGTTAGTAAAATCTGTAGCTACTGTTCTAAGAGTACCACACTCAAAAAATATTGTAGTATCTGTTTCTGCTTTTGGAGAATACACTTCAAAGAATAATCTATATACTTCTGTTTTGTTTGCACTATCCCAAGCATCTACTGTAAATCCATCTTTTGCAGAAAACTCTATATATAATAAGTTATCTGCTTGTCCTATTACTTTAAGGTTTCTAATAATTTTTGTGTTATTAGCCTCATTTGCTGTAGCTGTAGTATCAAAGTTTATATTTATCCTATCCCCTTCCTGATATGTGTAAGTATACCCAGAACGAATCATACCAGACAAATCAATAACAAAATATTTTACTTCACCTTTTTTAGAATCACTTAATGTTTTTATTCTTGTAGCTGCCGTATCATTTAATATCCAATAATAATTAGAGGCATATCCTTCTAAACTAAAATCTTTACTTAGATTTTTAGTCATTACTATTTGATAGTATTTAGCCCATGTAGGAATAGAACCTAATGTGTCGTTTCTTTTTAAAGTAAAGTCTGGATATATAGGATAGGTAAAGTTCCCTGTTTCAAAGTCTATAAAATCTTCTACCCCTCTAGTTCTAAAATATTCATCATATAACGCATAGCCTATTTTATATAATGATGAGTTTGCATACGGGTTATTACCAAAGTCAGTAACTCTTTCTGACACATCACTAGAATACCGTAAATAAGATATTGGATTTGCAGCGTTAGAACTATCTGTTAATGTTTGTGCAGTTGATGCAGCTGCATTATATGTAATTTCTAAACCATTACCCGTAGTATCAGCATCAAAAGAATCCTTGTTATTACCTAAAAATATTCTATTGTTAGAAACTTCTATAGCTTTTGTTTCTAGAGGAACAGAATCAAATAATTTTGCGCTTTCTGTACTATCCAATGCCTCAAACGACTCTCCAGTAAAACTAATACTTGTAGAAAAAGCACTATCTAAATTTATAGTTGTAACTCTAAATAATGTTCCTGTATTGTTTTTTCTTGCATAAATTTCTAAATACTTAGCATATGTAGGATGTGTAATACCTGATATATTTAATATAAGTCTTGATATACCTGTTATGTGAGCGTTTGTTAAATCTAAAGATTCTCTAGCCTTTATCATTTTAGAAAATGGCGATAAAGCTGATACTTCTCCAGAGTCATATACATATCTAGATGTAAACTGAAACCCAAAATCTTTAAATATATCTTTTATTATAGCCATTATGGTTGATTTGTTAATGTTACACTTATTGCAAAAGTTAAACTATCTCCTACCTGTGCAGCTCCCACTAAATCAAAGCTCCAGTTAAATGTTATAGTTGTATCATTAGCTGTTGTTGGGTTAGAGCTTACAGTCAAATTCTGTAAATCAGCACTATTTTCTGATGATGAAATACTTATCTCACTTGCGGTATTTCCTGTAAAATTACCTGTTGCAGTTGCAGTACCACTAACAGTACCTGTTTTTCCTACTCTAACTGTTCCTCCTGTGTTCACTGTAACTCCACTTAAATCATCGTCAGTTTCTGTTATAGTTACTGTTAATGATGGAATTGAAATATTTACATTAGCGGTATTTCCAAATGTATTTGAGCCAGATGGGTCTTTTGCTTTGTATGTAAATTGAGCTAAATTAACACCTCCAGCAGAAGTATAAGTAAATGCTCCTGTATTAGCGTTGTCTAGTGATAAAGAACCGTTAGAAGGATTTGTTACGATTTCATATAAAACCGCATCACCTTCTGGGTCGGTTGCATTTAGTGTTCCAGAAACCGCATTACCACTTGTTATAGATAAGTTTACATTACTAGATACAGGAGGCTCATTTATGTTGCCAATATTAACAGTAATAGTTCCTGTTCCTACTCCTCCACCAACATCTGTTGCTGTTACTGTTAAATTATAAGAAGTTGTTGTCTCAAAGTCTGGTGAATTAGCAACAGTAATTTGTCCTGTAGAAGAATTTATAGCAAAATCATTATTTGTATTACCTCCAGTTATTGCATAAGTGAGTCCTGTGTTTGTTCCATCCGCAGAACCATTTACAGCGACTACACTATGTACGTTAGTTCCTACAGATACATTTTCATTTATTGATACAGTAGCTCCTGTTACTGTAGGATTTACATTTGTGACTGTAATGTTAAATGATTCTGTATAAGAAAGACCATCACCATCAACTACCTTGATATTTAAAATAAAACTCCTATCATCTGTGTTATTAAAATTAAAAGTTCCTACTGTTTTAAGTAAACAAGTTGCATCAGTATTATCAGAATCTACAAGAGTAAATCTAGAAGAAGCATCATTATTACTTGCATCTACAGCGTTCATTATTGTAAAATCTGCTGTGTCACTAGAAGTAGAATCTGTAACTGTTATAGTTCCAATAGTCGTTGCTGCTGCATCTCCTTCAGAAAAAGTAGAGCTAGATATAGATAAGTCAGATGGAGCATCTCCTGTACTTTCTATAGATACAGGTAAAACAAACGCAGGTGGTTTTTTTATAAGAGTTAAATCTGTAATGTCTGTAATGGTCGCTGCCGACCTTTCTGTATACCAACTAAGAGGAACGCCTCCTTCTCTATAGTTCCAAACTAATACATCACCTATAATATTTATATCTGGGTCAAAGTCTGTTGTTACTGCGTGAGTATATGTTAGTAGTAATGTAGCAGTGCTACCTGATATTTTATAAATCTTAGCTTTTGTAGTCCCTTTTACAAGTACGTATATATTATCATCATTATCTCTAATGCTAGCTTTTACTACGGGATTGGTCAATCCCGATGATAAATCTACATTTATAGTAGATACAGAGTTCATTGTTTTAGTAGAACCAGCTCCTCCTTCTTTTCCAGTTTCTACTACAATATTTTTAGCATCTAAGTAATCACCTTTTGGAAAGTAGTATTTGTCAGCATCTTTGTTTAAACCTCCGCTTGATATAAAATTATTTCTAGGCATAGTACATTAATTTTTAATTGAACCATGAATACCTTGTCTAAATGATGCTATAATATCTGCATATGTCAACGCATTTAATCTTGATTTTAGTTTTCTTTTAGCATTTATAAAATCTTGTTTAGCTAAACCAACTTTATTAAAAGCTGAATTTGTGTGATAAAACTTTTGATATATAATGTATTTTTTAATAGTATCTTGTGCATAAGGATGAACTACATTAGCATTAGATACAGTTACACCATTCGTGATATATACTAGAGTTACTTTTGTAACATCTACATTGTTATTGAATACTATTTCTCCTTGATGTATGTCTACATTATAAGATTGAGATTGTCCTGTTGACAAACCATATTGTCTACCAACGTGCTCACCAAATTCATTTACAGCTCCATAATGAGAGGTATGTGCATATAAAAACTCTAAATCACTATCACCTAGAGTAGCATCTGGATGTGCTATTTTTGTTCCTTGAGCATCCACATTCTGTATTAAGTTTAGTTGTGGGTCTTTTCTTAAAGGTAAAAGATGTTCACCATATTTAGCCATAACTTCTACTACATCTACACAATCAGAAGGTATTATAGCTCTTTTATATGAAGTTACATCAAGTTCTACAGACTTAACATTACTTGATGTAGCATCTGTAGAGTTTGCACCTACAGCTCCAGTAGAGCCTAAAGGTATATCATAGTTTATTTCTTCTAAACACTGTATGCCATAATGTAAAAACCTTACATAATAATGCATAGGATATTGCATATCCATCAATGTATTTCTAACTATATGGTCAAGCGTTATCGTTTTCATGTTTAGCGTTTAATTCTACTTGGGATATTCTACCGTTACTTATCTGTCTTAATACTTCTTCTATAACACTTGATTCTATCTCTGGACTTACAGGTAATAAATCTGAATCAGAAAGCTGTGATAAATCTGCAACTAAAAGTAATACTGTTACTTGTGATACAGAACCGTTAGCTGATGTTGTAATATTTTTTGTAAAGTAAATTCTTTTTCCTTCTATATAATAACCTGTCTGTTGTTCTAAATATGACGTATTGATTCCTGCGCTTTGTGTGCCACTATTATATCCAACCCCCATGACAGACCAGTCTTGAGAAGATATTGGGATATAAGGCGAATGTGGGTTTCCTGTAGGTGTTATATTCCACACTCCCATATCCATCGGTAAACTTAATGGAATAGCAGTAAGGTCAATGTATGCTCTATTGTTATTTGCATCTGCTGTGACTGATACTGGACTAAATGTAACAATATTACATCTAGGAATGTCAACATATCCATCGGTAAATCTTTCAAAAGTTTGTGCTTTTAATAATTTATTTAACGCTTGCTCTATTAATAAATATATTTCTCTTGTATCAAATGACTCGTTTGTACCTTGCACATTATCTCTATCTTTAAAACGTGCATAATTTCTTTGTATTTGTTCTGCTATTTTTTTTTTAGTTGTTGCCATCTCTTTGCTGATTAGTGTCTATAACTGATTCTAATTGAATTGTTTGGTTATCCTTAATAGGAAATCCTAAATATGTAAGTGCACGATTTGCTATGTCTGAAAAAGACCTCACGTCCCAATCTAAATTTGTGCTTCCTGAATTTGAGTAGGTAATGTTTCCGTTAGATGTTGTAAAATTAAATACACCATCAGTAGGTTTCTTAAAATATAATAAAACAAAATTATATGAGCCTGTACTAGGTCTTGGAGCTATCTCTATTTGTCCATCATATATAGTAGCTATTGGTTTATATTCGTTTGTAGATGTATTTATAATAGGAGGAACGATGGTGGAATTCTTTCTATCAATAAAAGAATCCCACTTCATCAAATTTCCTTCATGTAAGTTATTACTTGAATCTTTGTAATAAAAAGTAATAGCCTCAATAAAATTAGCATCTATAGATGATAACGACTTAACACCATTATCATTATTAGAAACACTAAAATTACTTTGTTTTAAAAATAAATGGTCATAATCAAACTTTTCAGTTTTTTTATAATTTTCAACTAAGGAGTCAAATAAATCAAACTGAGCTCTATTTATTGCTCTGTCTATATCACTTGGAGAAACAAATCCACCATAGTTTTTCTTAATTGTTCCTCTAATAAAATCATGTAAATCCTTAATTGCTATCGCCATTTATTCTTCTATATACTCTTTAAATACATTCATAAAACTTGGAGGTAATTTTATGTCTCCAAATTCTTCTATACTTACTGGCTCAGATAAAACTCTAATTGAATCTTCCTGAGTTAAAAACGCAGTAATGTCTTTATTAAACTTTTCTACGTTCTTTTTAGGAATCTCCACTTGTCCGTCTTTCTCAACGCCATGCTTTTTAAAAATCTCTTGCCTTTGTTTCTCAATAGTTTCAGAAACTTTAGCAACTTCATCTCTAAACCTAGCCATTTTGTAACCTAGTTTAGCACTGATTCCCTGCCCTTCGGCAGCTTTTTCAAATGACATCAAGGCTATACCTAGAGCCTGTATGTCTAAGACTTTCATCTTTTTTTCTTTTAACATAATTTGATTGTTTAATTAATAATGTAAAATTATTTCTTATTGTATTATAAATTATCTCTGAGGGGTTAAGACCTATTAATTGTTTTTACCTCTTGAACTACCACCTCCTGACGTTACGGGATTACTTGCTATTGGTGCATCTCCTCCTCCTGTTGTTTGACTACCTACCACAATAGGTGGATTATTATTTACATTAGGGTTGGGAGTTACATAACCAAAAGTACCATTTACATTACCATGATATCTCCATCTGCTATCATGATATCTATAGTCATAGTGTCTATCGTAATGAGGTACATAATATCTACTATCTTGCCATCTTACAAAATCATAACCAACTACATGGTACATTCTTTGTGGTTGTATGTCTTGAATTTTTATTTTTACTGTATCACCTGAGTTTGTTAGTGCTAGAACATGAGTTACTATTACTCTATTTGAATCATATAGGACACTAGCACAGCTTGAACACATACCTACTAATAATATTATTATTAAAATAGAAAGTGTTATAACTCTACCTTTGTCTCTTTGATTATCTGTCATTACCACTTAACTTTATTAGCCCAATATGCAGCACTCATTTTACCTCTAGCAATATTTTTTGCGTGACGAGCCTTGAAGGACTTTCTTTTCATTTTCATCCTTCTAGATTCTCCTTTCTTTGCCTTACCAGCAGTTCCAGATAAAGTTCCTACCTTTTTACCCTGTTGACCAAATCGTATAGTTTTAATTTTACTACCTTCTTTAGCTACTACTATATGAGATTTTGTAGGATGATTAGGAGTTCTCTTTGGTTTATTGTAACCTCTTACTCCTGCTCTTTTAAGTCTAGGGTCTTTCTTTTTCATAAACTATCCTTTTTAATTATAAGGCTATCTTGCATAATTTCTTGAGGTTCGGGATTGCTGAATTCACCTGATTTGTATTTACCATATAAGCCACCACATATACCTAATACAGCTATAAACATAATAAACCAATGTACATTTTCTTCAAAATCTAACTCATCAAAAAACTTTCCAATCTTATTCATCTTTAAAATATTTATTCATCAATGTTATAAAAAAAATAAAAATACAAGCAACAGTAAATAATACCCACATCGCTTCTTCTTTCATGCTCTTCTTACTTTTCTTGCTACGCTTTTACTATACTTAGCTCTTTGTTTACCTGCTTTACTAGCAGCTCTTTTTCTTCTGTTTGTTGCTGCTTTTTGAGAAGGGGTCAAACTTTTTCTTACACTAGCTGGTAAGTATCTACCTCTTTTTGCTCTTGGTTTTTTCTTATCTCCTTTAGATACATAATCCCATTTTTGTTTTGACCACTTTGTTAATCTGTTTTTTGAAGACTTTGCTCCTCTATATCCTCCTCCTGCTTTTTTATATCTTGCAGTTGCTAACTGAGCTTTCCTTGCTGACCACTGTCCCGCTCTTCCTCCTTTTGTGCCTCTTTTAACACTAGCTACTATTCTTTTCCAAAGAGCTGGTTTCGTTTTGGTTGCTGACTTACTCATTTTTCCAAATTATATAATTACTATTTTGCCAAAACTCAT
>CEUR01029345.1_pt1 | contig 28556 bp, 24 predicted proteins | sample 356411 | NCBI WGS metagenome assembly CEUR01 (sample SAMEA2622715, study PRJEB7988) | marine metagenome | biome: marine biome (ENVO:00000447); feature: surface water layer (ENVO:00002042); material: "saline water (ENVO:00002010), including plankton (ENVO:xxxxxxxx)" | depth 5 m
TTTATCTGCTATTCTTGGAAGGACACCAACAATAGATGAATATAAAATTGCAATCAAAGGAATCAAACTAACTAAATTTATACCGTCTTCAAAATCAATGACCATAAAGCCAAACCATTTAGTATCTTATTAATTTTTATTATATATTAAATAAATTTATTTTAGGATATGAAAAACAATAAAAATCCAAAACAAAGAGGTGAGATAATTGATATCATATCATTACTTTCTCCTTTATGGATAAGTAAGATTTTTATTTTTAAGATAACTCTATTCTTTTTTCTTGTTGGAATTATTTATGCCTTATCTATAAAAAATACATATAGAGCATCATCGATTTTTTATCCACACATTGAACAAATGGATGATCCATCTAATTTAAGAAGTTTAGCAGGATTAGCAGGATTTAATTTAGATAGTGAGTTATCTGAAAATGTTCCCTCAAGCTTATACCCAAAGCTTATAAAATCTCCTATATTTAAGATCGATATTCTTAATCAAATTATAGAATATGAAAATAAAAAAATATCATTTAGATCATATTTAATGAATGAAGTATTGAATTCAGAATCTTTTAATTTTAAAGATATATTATCATTTCCAATAAATTTTTTAAAAAATTTAGTTATCAATGATAAAATGACATCTAATAATTCAAAGAATATTTTGAATTTATCAGACGAAGAATATAGAATGCATTATTATCTTGACAATATGATCATAATAAATTTAAATCAGAAACAAGGTTTTATTGAATTAATTGTTGAAGACAGAGACCCTTACATTGCATCTCAAGTAGCAAAAAAGGCAAATGAAATATTACAAAAAAGCATAATAGATTTTAAAATTAAAAATATAACTGACACATATAATTTTATAAGCTCTGAGTTAGAACTTGCAAAATTAAATTTTTATGAATTACAAGATAGTTTAGCAATTTTTAAGGATAATAATATTAATATTAAATCGGATTTATTTAAAAATAAGTTTTCAAGACTTGAATCAGAATATAAAATAGCTGAAAATTTATACAATGAATTAGCTATAAATAAACAAAAAATTGCAATTGATGTTAAAAAAAATACTCCAATATTTACAATTATTAAACCAGTAGTTATTCCAAATGAAAAATACCAACCAAATAGAACATTAATTGTTATTGTATTTTTATTTATGGGGCTAATTATACCATCATTTTGGGTAATATTTAAAAATTTAATAAATGATATAAATTTTAAAAGCTAGAAATACAAATTATGAATATTATAAAATTGAAGAAGTTGATGATTCATCAGTTTATGGAGAAGAAAATAATCTAGTTGGTAATATTGTATGTGCTAGAATATTTACATCTTATCATGACAAAAAATATTTAAAATCAATTATTAAAGCTGAGTGTAGAAAATCACTAGATAAATATAAAATACCGGTTAAATTACACTTTAGTAAAATTAAAAATAACAAATAAAGGAAAAAAAAGTGATTAATAATTTTATAATATTATATATAATTAATAATTGATTTAGCTAAACCCTTAGTAATATTTTTTCTATTATATTTTTTTTTGAATGATAATCTATCAATTTTCTTTTTTAAATCAATGAGCTTGATTGAATTTAATAATCCTTCAACTGAGCAAGGATTAAAAACATAAGAATCTGATACCTCATTATTTAAAAACTTTTTAGCAAACCCGGAAACACCAGCTAATATAGGTTTATTTATACATGATAATTCAAATATTTTTGAAGGCAAAACCTTTAGAAAAGAATCATAATTATTTAAATGTATAAATAAAATATCTGCATTATTATATGCTTTTAAAAGTTTATCTCTCATCACTGGCCTTTCAATAAAAACATTATTTAGTTGAAGTTTTTTAATTTTTTCAACTAGTAATGTTTTTGCTCCACCATCACCAATAATGATAAATTCATAATCTTTTTGAAGTTTTTTTGCAGCATAAGGTACTATCTTATCGAGTCCTTGACCAAAACCAATATTTCCAGCATATATTATCCTTTTCTTGTTATTATTTTTTTTTATGAAATTCTCTTTTTTATTAGATAAAAAATTTTCATCTATTCCATTAGGATAATATGAAAAATTTGGTTTTTTATATTTTTTAAAATATTCTTTAAAACCCAAACTGTTCAAATTTATATGTCTAGCATTTTCAAACGTAATTTTTTCAATATAATTTAGAAAATACATTACTGGTACTTTAATAATTTCACTTCTTAATACATGTTGTAATGTATCAGTAAAAATGTCTCTTATATCTAAAAATAAGTTGCATTTTATTTTTTTTGATAACTTATAACCTAAAAATGCAGTGAATAATCTACCTGAAGAAGCATATACTAAATCATAAGGTTTATTTTTAACCAGTTTAGATACCTTGTAATAATAATATGAAAAAGATATAATTTGATCAAACATATTATTTCTGTGTTTTGGTATTTTTATTCTATAAATATTTAGATTATCATTTCTTTCAGTTTCACTTGCTTTAATATTAAATTCATTATATCTGTTTGGAAGAGTAGTATAAACATCTATTTCAATGTTCTTTTTTAGTCCTATTTTTGATAATTCATCTGCTAAAGGAGTGTTTCTGAATGATCCTGCAGACAAATCAGGCTTAAAATAAAAAGACAGAAATAGTATTTTTTTCATTTAAAATTCAAAGACTGTTTTATAAGTTCCACTTTTTTTAATGTCTATTATTAAACATAAATTAGATTTTTTAATACCAAAACTTGGAAAGTAATGAGATTTTAGAATTCTATTATTTTCATCTGTTAATATTCTACATATTTTTTTTTCATTAATATAAGCAATAATTTGTTTTCTATCTCTTTTTAATTTAACACTAGGATGAAAATAAAACCGAGATTTACATTTTTGAATTTCACCAAAAATCTTATCAATTATAATTATTTTATTTTTTTTATATACCCACCCTCTTTGATGAATTATTTTATTGAAACAAGAGTTATATCCATTATGACTACAAGAAAATTCAATTCTATCATTTGTCACATTGGTAAATAGATTAGATGTATTAGCTCTTTTACCAACTCTAAATGATGCCCATACATCTGAAGAATTCAAATCATTTATTTCTAATGTATTATGATATGATGTACTTCTTTGTTGTTTCCTTATATTATTATTTTCATATGTGCTTATACCACTATTGACTATAAACCTCGTATCATTTAAGAAAAGCTCAAATGACAAGGTATCTGCATGAGCGTGACCAGGTAAATAATCTGGACCAACATTGCCAACATCTGCTATTAGATGAACATTTGAATTTTTAATGATGAAGTATCCTGTCTTTGATAAATATTTATAATTTCTCTTCGGTTTTTTTAACTTTATATTTAATCTTTTTGAATAATCGAATAGCAAATTATAATCAGGTGCAATATCATTAACGGAGTCATTAAAATGAGAAAATTCACCATTAATATAAGTCATGTAATATAACCACTCCATACCATTAATTATTTTAATTTTTATAGATTCAACTGGAAAATTTTTTGGCAAATCATTACTAATATTTACCAAATCAAGTAAATCTTCAATCAAAATAGCATGGTACATAGGTGATAGCTCAAAATGACCACCATCATCAAGAAATTGTTCATTTAATTCATATTTAAATATTTTTAAAGCTTTTAAGTAAATTTTATTTACTTTATTATCATTAAAAATAGAACGTGAAAAAAAAATTGCTTTTAAATTTGCTAATAAATGATTACCTAATAAATGAAATTCTAAATTTTTAGATAAGAATTTTGTTTGATTCCATAGTGAATTTAACATTAGCGATGAAAAATTATTATTAAAAGAATACCACTTTATCCAATTAACAATCCTTAATGACATAGGATATGGCTCCCAAGCAGTAGAATTAATATTTATGTTATTTTTAATCCAGTCTATTATTTTTTCTTTTTGAAGAGATTTAACATTATGATTTTTTTGATTTAAATAATCAAAATAATTCAAATTATAAATAAATAGTTTTTTTAAATTTTTATTTTCCCAACCAATATCCGAAAATAATTTTGCTTCATTTAGAAATTTAAAATTTTCAAAATCTTTAGTTATATTTTTATAACGAATAAATTTTGTTGTGTAGTTGATTTCATTTAATTGAAATTCATTTTTTTTATTAAATAAATAATATTTAGGAAATAAATAAAGTAATCTATAGTATAACTGAATAATTTTTAAATACTTGATTGTATGAAATAATCTGAATATTTTTTTAATCAATTTTTAATTTATTTAAGATAATATTAATAATTCTATTAGAAGTTTTTCCATCCCAATATTTAGGCCTCCTCCCTTGTTTCCAATTTCCATGTATCATCTTCAAAATATTTTTTTTTAATAATGAAAAATCTGAACCAACTAATACATTTGTACCAATAGAAACAGTTTCTGGCCTTTCAGTAGTATCTCTCAAAGTAATACAAGGAATATTCATAATTGTGGTTTCTTCTGTAATACCACCAGAATCAGTAATCACACCTTTTGAATTTTCAACTAAACAATTAAACTCAAAATATGACATAGGTTCTGATAATATAACTTTTGATTTATCATAGTTTATATTTTTTAAAATTTTATTTGTTCTTGGATGAACAGGAAAAACAATTTTAATATCATCAGAAAACATAATAATATTATTTAAAATTTTTTCTATTTTATTTAATTTATCAACATTTGAAGGTCTATGAAGCGTAAGAACTATATATTTATTTTTAATTAATTTATTTTTAAAAAACATTTTCGGTAAATAAAAATTTTTTTTATGTTCTAATAAAGTATCAATCATAGTGTTTCCAACAAAGAAAATATTTGACTTGTTAATACCTGATTTTATTAGGTTATTAGTTGCAACATTTGAAGTTGTAAAAAAATAATCACTTATACTATCAGTAACAATTCTATTTATTTCTTCAGGCATAGTCATATCTCCAGATCTAATACCAGCCTCAACATGAGCTACACTTATTCCCATTTTTTTAGCAACAATCGTACAAGCCATTGTAGAGTTTACATCACCTACCACTATACATAAATTAGATTTATTTTTATTTAATAATTTTTCATACTTTATCATTATTTTAGAAGTCTGCTCAGATTGAGTACCTGACCCGGCATTTAAATTTATATCCGGCATTGGAATTTTTAATTGATTAAAAAAAATTTGACTCATATTATGATCAAAGTGCTGCCCTGTATGAACTAATCTATATTTAATTTTACTTAATTTAAATTTTTCTAAAACTTTGATAAGAGGTGCTATTTTAATAAAATTAGGTCGAGCTCCAGCTATAAAATCTATTAACATTATTTTACTTTAATTGATGTGTTTTTAATTAATGATTCTAAAGATAAAAATGAACATAAAGTAGTATTATAAATACTTTCAAAGAGAATAGGATTACCTTCTCCGCTAATCCAAAAGTCAGCTAAAGCATTGAATTGATTTTGATGACCTTTATCTTGAGAAGATTTTATAATATTTTTAAAAAATTTGGTAGAAGAATATCCATACCCTGAAAGACTTCTGAAGTTATCTAAAATTAAATTTTTTTCATCATAAAATATTTCAAATCTTTCTTTAGAATATGATTTATTTCCATTTGAAAAATAATTAATAACCCCTAAAGAACCATTCTTATATTTTAGAGATATTGACACATTATCCGTATTTTTTTTTAAATCATTTCCCATTGATACCATCGAAACTTTATTTATATCACTATCTACAAAAAATGAAATTAAATCTATAAAGTGACATGCCTCACCAATTATTCTACCTCCTCCTACTTTTAAATCATGTACCCAATGATCATAAGGTATATAACCAGCATTAATGTTAGCAACAATATTCATTGGGCTTTTTGTATCTCCTAACATTGATTTTATTTTTTTAGAATATGGAGAGAACCTTCTATTAAAACCAACGACAACAGTAGAATTTGAATTAGTTAAGGCTTTTTTTATTAAATCTAATTCATCTCTATTCAAACATAATGGTTTTTCAACAAAAACATTTTTATCAGCATTCAAACATTTAATAACAAGATCAGCATGTGAATCATGTCTTGTTGATATTATTACTCCTTTAATTTTATCATCATTTAATACTTTATCTACATCAGTGGATGTAATCGGTATTTTATACTTTTTTGATAAAATTGTTGAGGATAAACCATTAGAACTTATTAGGTATTTTATATTTAAATTGGTTTTTTTTAGTGAAGGTAAAATTACAGAACTAGTAAAATTTCCTGATCCAATAACAGCAATTGAATCTTCTGAATCATTATATTCTATATTAGAAATATTAATTGATTTATTTAATTTTTCATCCTGATTAATATTTGTTTTAAAATTATCATAAAATAAAAGACAAGCTATATCTGTTGATTTTTCAATATTTCCATAAATATCTAAATAATTATTAATATTAACTTTTCTGGATATCAATGATTTTACATCTAATTTCTTATGTTTAATACTTCTTAATATAGAATCAAAATTTCTTTTTTCAGTCCATCTTACGTATGGCAAGGGATAATCTATTCCTTCTTCTTCATAAAGTTTATCATATCTTCCAGGACCATATGAACAACTTACTTGAAATGAAATTTCTTTTTCATAAAAATCAGATCTATCAAGATTAAGACCAATAACTCCAACTAAAATAATTTTACCTCTTTTCCTACACATTTGAGCTGATTCTTTAATTATACTATTTGACTTTGAGCTTGCAGTTATAATAACACCATCAGCTCCAAATTGATTTGTCAATTCATTAATATAATTTTTAGATTTATTTTTTGAAGAATCAAATGTTTTAATGCCAATCTTTTTTGCAACATCACGTTTATTTTTATCTATATCAATTCCAACAACGTTACAACCGCTTGAAATTAAAAGCTGAGCTGTTATTAAACCAATTAAACCTAAACCCATAACTACAATAGTTTCATCATATTTTGGATCTAATAATCTGATACCTTGAAGAGCTATAGAACCGACTACACCAAAACTAGCTTCTTCATAAGAAACTCCATTTGGTATTTTAGTAACTAAATTCTTGTTACAAACAACATATTCTGCATGATTACCATTAGAAATTACTCTATCTCCTATTTTAAATTCAAAAACATCATCAGAAACAGCAACTACTTCCCCAGATTGACTATATCCAAGTGGAATTGGAGTATTCAATTTTCTATTAACAGCGTTATATGTTGGTATTAAACCATCAGATTTTATTTTATCAATAACTTGATTAACTTTTTCAGGTTGGGATTTTATTTTATTTAATAAATTAGAATTTCCAAATGAGACTAGCATTTTTTCAGTACCAAGAGAAACTAAAGTACTATGGGTTTTAATTAAAACCTGACCGCTCCCTAAATTTGGTACAGGAACTTCTTCTAGAATTGTTTTTCCCGTGTTTAGATTCTGAACAATTTGTTTCATTTTTTTAATATTAAAATTGTATTAAATATATAATATTTCATTTTTAATTTTTTCAGACGGATAATTAATTAAAACCGCTCTATATTTTCCTTTAAAAACAAATAAGCTTCCTGCAGCTGCTCCAACAACACCACCAGAAGCTTTAATTAATTTCTTCAAATCATTAACATGTCCAGCTCCTCCTAACATAGTAATAGGCAATGATGTTTGAGTTCTAAAAGTATTAAATAAATTTAAATCATAACCATTCATAACCCCATCATTATCTATAGAATTAATTACAATTTCACCAATTTGTAAATTATTAATTATATCAAAAAAATTATTTAAAGACATCTTAACTTTTTTTTTGCCTCTATCTATGTAAATATTATATTTAGAGAATATATTTTTTTTTATATCAACACAAACTGAAATACTTTGACTACCACTTAAATTTGCAATATCATCAACAATTTTATAATTATTAAAAAATTCAGAATTTATTATGATCTTTTCAAGACCTAAACTAAATATCTTTTTTGCTTGATCTGCATTTTTAATTCCTCCACCATATGAAAGAGGCATTCTAGATTCTTCAGCTATTGATTTAATTAATTTATAATTTGGCTCCTTATTTTTTTGAGTTGAATCAATATCTAAAATAATTAATTCATCTACTTTTTTTTCATTAAAAATTTTAACAGCATTTATTGGATCACCTACATATTTAGAGTTTTTGAATTTAGTAGTTTTTACTAAACCATTTTGTTGTAAAAGCAAGCAAGGTATAATTCTAGATAATAACATATTAAATTTTTGAAAAATTAATAAGTAATTTTTGACCATTATCATGACTTTTTTCAGGATGAAATTGTACTCCATAAATTTTATTTTTATTAATTCCTGAACAAAAATTAATTCCGTAATTAGTCGATGAAATTATATCATTTTTATCTTTTGGTTGAAAATAATAAGTGTGAGTAAAATAAAAAGTTGAATTTTGTTTAATACCATTAAAAAGATTAGAATTATTAAAATTAACATGATTCCAACCCATATGAGGAGTTTTTGTCAATGAATCAATTTTATTATCATCAAATCTTATTACTTCACCATTTATCCATCCTAAACCTTTTTCATTTCCTTCTTCACTTTTATTAGAAAGAATTTGCATTCCTGCACATATACCCAATAAAGGAGTTGAGTTTAAAATTTTTTTTTCAACAATTTCTCTTAAACCGGATTTATTAAAAGATTTCATTACATTATCAAAAGACCCTACTCCAGGTAATACAATATGTGTTGAATTTAAAATATCTTCTTTCTTATTAGTAATTTTTGAAGTAATATTATTACTTCTATAAATATTTAAAAATGCATTTAAATTACCGCATCCATAATCTATAATTACAATCATCTCTTACCTCCAAAATTTAAACCTAAAATATTCATAAAAAATGTTCCTAGCTTATAAAAATTTTCCTGTGATTTATAATCTTTATAACTCTTTTTTTCCATTTTAAAATATGATTTTAATTCAGAAACAGAAATTTCAAGTTTATTTGAGATATAATTTAAATCATTATTTAAATTTTTAATATCATAAGGCTTTTTTTTGAGTTCTAATAAAGCTTGATCTCGAGTCATTTGATTTGTTAAGATTAAGCTTGAAAATTGAACTCTTCTTACATCGTACGAAAATCTTTCGTAGAGCCAATAACTCTCATAAAATTTTGTGAATCTTGATTCAAAATGTTTTTGAGGATACTTTTTAAAACTAAAATTTTTTTCAAGATATTTTATTGCTTCATCTTTATTATATTCAAGCATATCTAATGGTCTAAATAATTTAATATTTCTAAAATAAGGCAGCCATATTTTATGGTATAAAATATTTGTAGTTGGAAAATCTCTTAAATTTAATTTTCCAAATTTTGAATGAATATCTTTAAGCTGTCTAATATCTGATTGATAATACATCCATTCTTTTGGATTTCTAATACATTCTGTTGAGTAATTACCTCCTGTCAAAATATACTTTATCTTATATTTTGAAGCAAATTTATACATAGAGGCAAAAAAAGCATGGTCTTGAGGAGTATCAATATGAGGAACTCCAGATTTAAAAAATGATAATTGTAAATCTTTCATTTCCTCCCAATTAATTACCTCTGTAAATAAATCAAGATTTAACTTATCAATTATATTTTCAATGTTATTTACAGCTATCTGAGAATTCCATCCCGCATCAACATGAAAAACTAATGGATTTAGATTATACTTTTCTTTCATTATAGTCAAAAGATATGAACTATCAATACCACCACTCATTCCCATAATACAATCAAAATCATTATTTTTTGATCTTTTAATTTTAGAAATAAGAGATAATAATTCATCTTCTTTATCTAACCCATAATTCCAATTAGGTTCAATTTTTGAATAATATGTATTACAATGGTCACAAATTCCATTTTCATCAAATGTTATATATGAATCAGAAGTATCCATAACACAATTTTTACAAATTTGATATTTTCTCATTCTATAATTTCTTTTAAAAAAATTTGTTGACAAATTAATAAATATTAATTTAAGTTTCCTACAATAATTTATTAACTGACTAATACTTTTAATCTATTTAATTTTAAAAAAAGGAATTAAATAATTGATTAGAAAGAGTTTAAACTTTTCATAATTTTTAAGTAAAATTTTTCAAAATTATCGTATAGAAATATGCCCATGTAATTTTTAAAATATTTAATTAAATCTTAAAACATTAAAATCTATTATAAGTTTATATAATAATCTAACAATTTCAAATATAAATAAATACTGAAAACGAGAATAAAAACTTTAAAAAAGAAAGAGCTAAATAAAAAACTGTCATTAATTCTTTAAAGTTACTTAAGGATATCATAAGATAAATCAAAAATTGATTTTGAACATTTCTTCCAAGAATATTTTTTAGCTCTTTCATAGGCCTTCAAGGATAAATTTGTCCAAATAGAACGTTGTAAAATCAAATTTGAAATTGCATTCTTAATTGAACTAACATTTTCAGGATCAAAATAAAAATCCCATTTGCCAAGCACTTCAGGCATAGGCCCTTTTTCAGAACATAATATAGGTTTTTTAGAGGTCATATATTCTAAAAGAGTATTAGGCATATTTTCGCAACTTGATGCGAATAATAAAATATCCGCACTAAATAAATAATTATTAATATTTGAATGTAATACATTACCATGAAAGATTATTCTTTTATTCTTTTTAGATAATTTTTTACATTTTTTATAAAAAGAATCATTATTATGCCCACCTACTAAATGTAATCTTAAATTTTTAAATCTTTTAGTCAGTAAATTAAATGCAACTATAACATTGTCTTGGTTTTTGTATAAAGCAAAATTAGATACGTATAGAATCTCTATATATTTCTTTTTAAATATTTTATTTTTTTTTAAACTTTTTAAATTAATAAAATCTACTCCGTGAGGTATCATTACTGAATTATTTAATTTTCCAGAATATTTTTCAATAATATTTCGTGCATAACGTGTTAAAAAAACAGATTTAGTTGCATTTCTTAAACTCCAAACTTGTACGTATTTTAGAGCAAAAAGACGTAACCATAATTTTGAAAAAAAGTATTTATTCATTATTCCTGGTTCATAAGATAACATATCTCTTGACATGGTTATATTAGGAAGAAATCTACAAAATGAACCAGCATCAAGATTAATTAATATATTACAGTTGTTTTTTTTTAATTGAAAAGGTAATTTATACTTTTCCCAAAAAATCTGATAAAACAAACTCCTATTACTTGAAAATGCTATATGTTTAAAAAAAATTTTATTTGAAGGTATTTGATTTAAAATGCTTTCATAACCCCAAATATGAATTTCAGTAAATTTATTTTGAGAAAAAGAATAATGCTCTAGTATTTTTTTTAAATGTACAATACCTCCACCTGACTTTGCACGAGAAGCATTTATCCCAACAATCATATAAAAATTTTAATTTTTAAATTTTTTCAAATATCCATTATAAACAAATCCAAAATGTTTGGATTTCACTTTATCTCCCATATAAAAATTTTTATATCTACCTTTTTCTTTATCAGTATCAATATTTTTTAAGGTCCAAAATTGAATAACCATTTTATGAATATTTCTTTGATCGATACTTATTTTTGATGACCTAAGACCAAGAGAATATAAAATATATAGAGGAAAATCAACTAACCACGTAAATAAACGTTTACCCAACATCTCAGTATAAGATCTATTTTTTACTGAAAGATAACTATCATACTCTCTAAAACCACCGACAAATTTAAAGTTATTTTTATAGCAATATTTTTCTAATGTTTCTTGACTATGAATTCTTGGAAATTTATATTCTAAACTTTGCCACCATAATACTTCTCCTAAACTTGGTATTATAGATTCAACTAATAAGCATCCACCTTTTGTTAACATTTTTGAACAACTATTAATTAAACTATCAACATCTTCACAAAATATAATAGAAGACCTAATTAGTATTAAATCAAATTTTTCATCATAAATATTTTCTAAAACATCTTTATTATAATCAAATCTTTTAGCAACTATTCCGAATTTCTCTGTAATTGCTTTTGCAGCTAATTCTGAGTGCTCAGTTATTTTACATTCTTTTGAGATTGAATTTAGATGTCCTCCAACTATACCAGGACCGCCACTAACATCAAGTATTTTTTTATTTGAGATATTATAGTCAAAATAAGCTAAAGTATCTAATACCTGATCTATATCTGATAGCCTTTTCTCAGTAATATCACTTGTTTCATTTACAAAGGAATCATAAAAGCTTTTATGATTAAAATCTCCCTTGTCACTAAATAATCTCATAAATGCTTTTTCTGGCAGGAGATTTTTAAAAAGCTTTCTAGGAAGAAAATATTCAAATAACAATCTATTTTTTTTCTTTATATGGGTAACATTATTACAATCGTAACAAATTAGACAATAATGTTTATATGAATTAGCTTTGTAAACTTCTAACGAGCCACAATTTGCACATTTTATATTAGAATCTTTTCTCACTTTTTTTTGTAACTAAATTTAATAAATAAAGCTAAGTACATAAGTAATAATGTCAAAAACTTCAAAATCAAGGCTGTGATTACATTTGTAAATTCTGAAGTAGTTAACACAGGAAGAGACATAAAAATATATGAATAAAAGGCAATTATAAAAACATCAAATTTTTTCTTAAAATGAAATTTATTTAAAAAATATTTATAAAAAATATAAGAACTAGTAATTAATAATGAAAAAAAGAATATTACACCAAAAACATATCCACCATAGATTCCAAAATTAATCATAGCTTCAGGAAATAAACCAGTACTATATTGATTAAACTCATCATACAATCCTCTTGTATAATCTCTAGTAAAAACAACACCTCCAGGGTCTGGTTTATTTGGCCATATCATTCTAGGAACTAAATTAGTAATTGCGGTTATATATGTTAAACCATAACTTGGCGTATTTATATCATTATATAATTGGTATTGTTCAATTGGAAAAATTCCATACTCCATCCACGTTGTTTTAAAACTCACATCAGTATCTTCAAGACCAAGAGAAAAACTATCATCATCAAAATTCAAAGTTTCTCTAACTACACCATAAAAACTTGCAAAAGTTAGCGCAATAAAAGGAATAAGAATATATGTTGTCCTAGACAAATTATAACCAAGTAAGAATCTTATAATTATTATTGATATGAAATAATTAATAATAGTTCCTCGAGATAAACTTAATAATGCTATAAAAATCACCAAACATTGAATAAGTATATTTATTATAAAGCTTACTTTGTTTTTGTTAGTACTATAATTATATAAAATATATGAAACTAATCCCAAAGGATAAATCATATTAATAATAGTTTTATAGTGTCCTAACCCATAAAATTCTTCTGTTCTAGTTTTAGAAGCTAAAATGAATCCAATCAATCCATCAAACTTATTAATAAATAAAATGAAAACTATAAATATGAATGATAGTATACATAATATTCTAAAGTTTGGATATTTAAATGAATGATTTTTTTTAATTTCTTTATTTGTTTGTACCCAACCAGATATAATCAAATTATGTAAAACTATTAGTGTTAAAATTGAAAAATATACTAAATAAACAAGTGGTGTATGAGTATTGAAAAAAATTGAACTAAAAAAAAACCCAACTAATACTATAAATAAATTTATTGGTGCTACTAAAGATCTTGAGGTCACAAAGCAATGAATAAATGTTAACAAATAAAATACTATAATGATATATTGCATATTCGTAATTAAATTATAAGCTTTTATTCACATAAATAGATTTTTGTGATTTAATATTTTTTTTATTCAATACAAGAATAATGTAAAGAGTTATATTCAGAAAAAAAATTAAAAATGAAAGTAAAACTTTAACAATTATAGAAAATTCATGAAGATATTGAAGGAACATAAATAAACATAATGAGAAAATAATTAACATAAATATTTTTGATTTTTCCCACTGAATTTTTAATAATTTTTGTGAAATATAAAAGTCTAATATTAGTTGGACTGAATTACCAATTAAAAACCCAACTATTAAACCAATTAAACCATAAGATTTAATAAAAAAATAACTTGTAAAAAGAGATATAAACATTACTATTAGATTTGAAAAAAATCTATAAATAGTTCTGTTTTTAATAAGTGATCCTAATGACAAAACTCCGTGAGCAGATTTAAGATAAAGCCCAAGACATAAAAATGATAAAATAACACCTGAAGACTTATAATTTTTTCCAAATACAATAATTGATAATTCAGAGCTAAATAATGTCAATATAAAAAGACAAAATGACATAGATATTATAGTAAAAAAAAGAAATTTATTAGAATTAAAATTAAAATTGACATCTTTACTACTTCTTAGTAATATTGGAATAGTAGAATTTGAAACAGCTAAAGCTGGTAAAGTAAATAAAATTGTAAGCTTAGATGCAGCTGCAAAAATTCCTAAACTATCTTCATCAAGATATTTTAAAATAAAATTTTGTCCAACAAATACTTGAATCAATGGTATTAAGGTTAATAGACAAAGAGGAAGTCCATATGAAAGATATTCTTTTTTAATTATTCTTACATTCTTTATACTCAAGTAAGAACCAATTAAAAACAAACCCAAAATACCCAAAAGAAAATATAGAATTGAATATAATTTCAAGTATGTTAATATACTGATATTGAAATATTTAACACTAATATAAGTACATAATAAAAATAACGAAGCATTAGCAATTGTTAAGACTGCATACTTCTTCAAGCTAGCAGAAATCTTTAAAATTACTTCAGAGACTGAATAAAAAACCATACCAAACAAAGCAAGTCCTAAAAATAAAAAGTCACTATCCTTTAATTTGATAATATCATTATCAAAAATATTATTTAGGTAACAAAAGTAAATAATAGATAAAAATAAAGTTACTGCTATAATTTGAGTGAATAGAGTGTTACTCACTAATTGTCTTTTACTACCTTTAATGGATTCATCATGAAGAAACCTATAAATCATTGAATCAAGTCCTAAAAGAGCAATTGTTGAAGTTAAAACTATAAAAACAATAAAAATATCATAGTAACCAAAATCTGATATTGTAAAATATCTGCTAAGAATAGGATAAACTAAAAATGATAAAAACTTTGAAATAGAAGTAATTAAAAGAAATTTAATACTATTGAATAAGTATAACTCATTTTTTAAATTACTTTTTAAATTATTTATAAAATTTAATATCATTTTATATTAGCAATTCATAATTTTTAATCCTTAATATAAATTGTATATACATTACTATTTAATTTCTTTTTATACCAATTATTAGGCAATTTAACACTGGATAGAATTTCTTTTGGAAAAGAATCATTATCAATTATTATAATTGAAGAATTAGTCAATTTAATCATTTCATTAAGTTTTTTTAAATCTAAAAATGGATATTGATACTCAAACATATTTTTAAAATTATTTCTCACTTTTTCTGTCATATGATATGGAAAAACAGCAAAATGTTTAGTGTTAAGCATAATCCTATAAACATTAAAATTATGATATGCAGGACTTAAAACTATCTTTGGATCTTTTATTTTATTTAATAAAGATTCTATTTCACTATCACTTTTAGTTCTATTTTCTATTTTAGTAAACTTACGATATAACAATAATTCTGCTAACCATATTATAAACCCATAAAGAATAATAATATTAGCAATTATCAATAAATCATTTGATATTAAAGTCTCTAATGAAATAATTATAATAACTGCACATATATGACTTAAGTATCTTTCTGCTTCTCCTAAATAAAGAAATTTTTTAGAGCTAGTTATAATATAAACAAGAAAAGCAGATAGAATCAATAAGGATGAGTTATTGAAATTATAATTAATATTAGGATTAATAAAACTTAATAAGAAAAGAGATACTAAAAGAATAAAAATTGGGAATTTTAATATTACAATAGTATGACTGTTATAAAACAAATAATTTCTTAAAAAATTTTTAAGATTATTTATATTCTTAAAATGACTAAGTTTTGGAAATATAAACTTATTCTTATTTCTATTAGGATTGCTAAATGATTTATTGTAAATAAAGTATTCATAAGAATGAATAATTTGTCTTTTTAGTTGTAACCATACATCACCTCTACTAATAATTAATAAAAAAATTAAAGATAATAATATAGCAAGTACAGGATAAAAATCAAATGTAATTAAACTATAAATTGGAATAATAAAAAATAATACTTGAACTCCAAATTTTGATGTTAAAAGAATTGACAAAATCAATAAAAACAAACAAATAAAATATTCAAAAGAATTTAAACTAAAAAAACCCAAAAGAACAAATGATAAAATATTGAATAAAATTTCAGTAAATAATCTAGGTGTAAAATTATTTAATCTAGGTCCCATTGATGTTTTTGTAAAAAAAATTGGAGTGAAAGTGTAAATCATAATAGATAAAAATCCTATTTCTATTGAATCAAAAATTCTATTTGATACTATAAATAATAATAAAACAAAAAATGAATCTAAAGTTATATTTACAGCTCTTTGATATTTAAATAAAAATTTTTGAGGTAAATAGCTTAATATCCAATGAAGAAAGAAAGGATGATGAAAATATTCTTGATTCCAGCATTGTATTTTAATTTTGCTCCATGGAGTTGATCTAAAATTACTTAATTGATTTATATAATATAAATGTCCATAAGAATCAAAATCAACTGTTAGATTTCTTGAACTTATCCACCTTATGAAAAATGATAAAATAAAAATCAATAAGTATAAAAACATGATTTTAAAAATTATTTAAATCTTTTTCTAATTGAATTTATAAATTTAGATGGTTTTCCTCTTTGATTTTTAAATTCAATTTCAATTATTTTAATTTTTCCATTTCCAGTTATAACTTCAATAGAACCAGTATTTTTATTAATTTTTGATATTTGACCCGGAATTGCGGAATAATTTTCCTTATCAATTAATAATTTTGCTCTCCATATTATTATTTTTTCATTATTATAAAGTGAAAATGCACCTGAAAAAGGTTCAGATGATGCATTTATTAATCTTAAAATTTTATTTGCATCTTGTTTCCAATCAATTTTTCCATCGTCTGGATTTCTCGGATAAGTTCTAAAAATATCTTCAGATTTAGTAGATTGTTTTTCGGCTTTAAAAGAAGGATTTGATAATTTATTTATAGACTTAAGCATTAATTTAGGAATTTCTTTCTCCATCCATTGATAAATTTCTCCAACTCTTGTGTTAATATTTATTGGATAATAAACCTTAGATATAATGTCACCAGAATCTAATTCACCTCCTATCATTTTATGAATACATAATCCCACTTTTTCTTCTCCATTTATTATTGCCCAAGCCTGACATGCATTTCCTCTATATCTTGGTAAATCACCTCCATGAGCATTTAAAACTCCATTTTTAAATAATTTAATTACATTATCTGAAATTATTCCTGAGTAGTTAATACTTATAGCAATATCAATTATACCTAAAGAATTAATTTTATCAGTTATTTCTGAAGTATTAATTTTAGCAGTCTGTAAAAATTTTGCATTAATTTTTTTAGCTAGATTTTTAAAATCTTTCTCTTTTATTTTATACTCTGGAGCTGATTTATTTGTAATTATTAATGGTATTTGATAGTCTTTTTTTATTAAAAGTTTAGCTGTTTCATAAAGTAACTCACTTCTTCCAATTATTGCTATTTTCATCTTAAAATCAAAAATTTATGGGTTGTGATAAATTAGATAAATTATTTTGTAACGATTCTTGTGCTACTTTAAACCCTGCAGTAAGTAATCGGAGAACTGGTAATAAACCAACATGAGCTAACGTAAAAGTCATAGATTGAGCTTTACCATTTATATTTGGGTACACATTAATATTTTTTTCTTTTAAAAAAGAGATATCTACTTTTCCATAAAGATGTATTATTCCAAAATTTTTATTGATTTGAATAAGATCATTCAAATTAAAAATTCCATTTAATCCAAAATAATCTCTTTTTTCTTTATAGTCAAATAATAAAACGGCATCTACATCCTTAAAGCATGATAATAGATCATCATAATCTGTTGTCAAAATAATTTCTTTCGCATTGTTTTTTCTTAAAACTTCTTCTGCTTTTTTTCCAAAATTATCATTTGACCAAACTATAAATTTATTTCCACTTATTTCATAACCAGCATCTAATACCATTTTTAAAGTTAAATCTTTTACATAATCAAAAACTTTAATTTTTGGATGATTTTCCCAAGTTCCAGCAACTTTGATATTAAAATTAGTGCATGCTTTAATATCTAAATCTTCATCTCTTATTTCCCATTTTTCATACATTAATGGAATGGCAATATTTGGTTTAACATGTTTTAATAAATTCTTATTTATAGGTCTAATAAAACCGGAATTAGTAATAATATCAGCTTCTTTAATATGTTGTATTATTTTATTATTTGCAGAAAATTCAATTCGATTTAAAAGACCTAAATCTCTTGCTAATTGTTTACAGTTTGAAATTATCTGATTTGAATTTCCATAAGAAGAGTCATTAGTCCAAGCATATACTTTTTTAGCACCAGCTAATAATGGAATGATAGGTGTATATAAATAATTATTACTACCAACTTCTGTTAAGACAACATATGAATTTAAATTTAAATCTAAACTCTCAATAGTTTCATTTATTATTTTTATAGCTCTATGATTAATATTCATTAATATTATATTTTTTCACCATTTATAAAAATCTTACACCACCATTCAAAATTTATAAATGACCAAATTAGCAAACGATGATTAATCTCTTTATTTATATGTTCGTCTAATATTTTAATTATATAATCTTTTTTAATATATTTTGTACACACAGTATTTTCTGATAATAATAACTCTTTGACATAATCGGCATTTTCTCCTCTATACCAACTTTCATCTGGTGATGAAAATCCCTGCTTTTTACGATTAATTATATCATCTGGTATAAAATCTTCCATAGCTTTTCTCAATATATTTTTACCATCATTAAATTCTCTATATATTTTTTTCTTTTGCATAGTATTTTCATCAATTTTTGATATTTCATTTTCTAAATTTCCCAATTTATATTTTACTGGAACTTTCATAGCAAAATCAACTAGATCATTATCCATAAATGGAAATCTCTCCTCTAATCCATGAGCCATTGCCAATTTATCTCCAACTAAAAATAAACCAGGCAAAAAAGTTTTTATTTCAAAATATAAAGAATTATTGATATGATCTTCTGGAGTATCATATTTTAGTTTATTATTAAATTTAAATACTCTTTCAAATACCTTACGAGGTTCATTAACATCAACCAATTTAAATACATCACTTGTAAATAATTGTTTTTTTTCATTATCTGGAACAAGACGTTGCCAATATTCATAATATTGATCAAAAAAATCATTTTGATCTAATGAGTCAAATACTTTATAATACCTCCATGGATATCCTCCAAATAATTCGTCACCACCAGTACCTTGTAAACAAACTTTTACAAACTTTGAAGCTAAACGTGATATATAATAATTTGGATATGACATACCAACCCTTAAATCTTCTAAATGATATACCAATTTAGGCAATGACCAACGTAAATCTCCAGCATTTATTATTTGCTCAAATTGTTCAGTTTTAAAATAATTTGCCATAAGTTCTGCATCTTTTCTTTCATCAAAGTTCACTTCTCTTCCAGTAACTTCATTCATGTCAAATCCACAAGTAAATGTTGATAATCTATCTACTTTCTTAGAAGCTATTGCAGTAATTGAACCTGAGTCCATACCACCTGATAAGTATGAACCAACAGGTACATCAGAAATCATTTGTCTTTTTACAGCTTTTTTGAATAAAGATTTTATTTTGTTTTTTGCAGAATCAAAAGAAATATCATTATCAGTAAGAGTAAAATCATAATCCCACCAAGAAGTGTGATCTATAAAGGTTGTTGATAAATCTATTTTAACTGTGTTCGCAGGTGGAAGCATTATAATTCCTTTGAACAATGTATTATAAGAAAAAATATTTTGAAATGAAAAATATTCATTTAATGCTTTTAAATCAACATCTATTTTATAATCAGGATGCTCTAAAATAGCTTTAATTTCACTAGCAAAACATAAAGTTTCTCCATTGAACCAATAATATAATGGCTTAATACCAAAACGATCACGACTAAGAAATAATTCTTTTGTTTCTTTATTCCATGCTGCAATTGCAAACATACCATTTAAGCGCTCAAAAAATTCAACACCATACTCATCCAACCCCTCACATATAACCTCTGTATCTGATTTTGAATTAAATATATGATCTCTAGACTTTAATTCTTCTTTTAGTTCCAAAAAGTTATAAATGCAGCCATTAAAAATAACAACCCATTTACCATTTTTAGAGCTCATTGGTTGAGACCCTTTATCTGAAGTATCTAAAATAGCTAAACGTTTATGAGCTAAACCAATATTTTTATTCACAAAAAATCCCTCACCATCCGGACCGCGATGAGATATTTTATCTGTCATAGATTTCAAAAGTTCTTTATGAACTTTAGTTTTATTTATATTAAAAACTCCTACAATTCCACACATATTATAAACAAGATTTTAATTCTTTAATAACATACTCTTGTAATTCATGTGTCAAATCATCGTATAATGGCAGTGCTAATGCATGTTCAAAACACCATTTACTGTTATATAATTTTCCCTTAATCTCAATATTTGTGTTGTTATTATAAGCATTATGCATATGAAGTGCATATGAACCTATTTGAACTTCGATTCCTTTACTTCTCATTTCACCCATTATTCTATCTCTATCTTCTACATAAACTACATAAGTTTGAAAAGAGTGTTGACAATTTGGTTTAGGGTCTAAAACTTTTGGTAAACTTATTTTTTCAACATCACTAATTAGTTTCTTGTAATTATTAGCAAGTGATATTCTTTTTTTGAGTAACTCTTCAATATTTTCTAATTGCCCAAGACCAATAGCAGCTTGAATATTTGTAAGCTTATAATTAGTACCTATAATATTAAAATGAATTCCCTCTCGGTCTGCTCCATTCATATCCATACCAAAATGCTTGTAAGAGTTGATCCAATCACCCCATTTCTTGTTATTAGTGGTTATCACACCACCCTCGCCAGTAGTTATAAACTTTCTTGGATGTAAAGAAAATACTGTTATATCTGCCTGATTTCCAACCTTTACTCCTTTATAAATAGCACCTATTGAACAAGCTGCATCTTCGATTATATATAAATTATATTTTGCTTTTATCTTATTAAGTTTGTCATAATTTAAAGGAGCTCCAAATATCGAAACAGGAATAATTGCCTTAGTTTTTTTATTAATTGCAGACTCAAGCGCATCAAAACATAATAGCATATCAAACTTTGAAACGTCAACTATAACAGCTTTTGCTCCAACAATTTCAATAACTGAAGCTGTTGCTGGGTAAGTATAATCCGGGACAATAACTTCATCACCAGGACCAATTCCTAATGCCCTTAAAGCAACTTCCAAACCTGTAGTACAAGAAGTAACTGTGTGTAAATATTCACACCCAATATATTTTTTTAACTTACTCTCAAATTCCCTTGTTACTGGACCTTCAGTGAGGTATCCACTATCTAAGACATCACAAACTTTTTGTTTTATATTTTCAGATATATAAGGTTTTATTAATGGTATTTTCATAATAAAAAAAATTTTTATTCATCTTTTAACTTACAAATTAATTTAGTTGTTCAAAAACGTAAATAAAATTTACATTATTAATTTTTTATCTAATAAACATTAATTCAGCAGTAACATCGATTATGCTTTATCAATTCCAACTGTTTTCCTCCATTCTATTAATTTTTGTAAACCTTCTTTTAATGAAAATTTAAATTTAAAACCTAACTCATTTTCAGCTTTTTTACGAGATCCAATTCTATTTTGAACTAAAGAACGAGCATCGTCTTCACTATAAGGTTTATACTTTACAATTAGATTTGATTTTTTAAGTGATAATATTAATTCACACAATTCCTTTATTGATGTTTGAACCTCCGTTCCAACATTATACATACCAAAATCAATATCACTTTTTAATGCAGCAATATTGGATCTTGCAACATCTTCAACATAAATAAAATCATATGCTTGGCTTCCATCTCCATTAATAATTGGGGCTTCATTAGCTTCAATTTTATTTAACATAATAGGAACAACCCCAGTGTATGCAGCTGTTTGATCTTGATGCGGACCATATACATTCATATATCTTAAACCAATTACAGATAAATTATACCTATCATAAAATGCAGCTGCCATAGCTTCTCCAGCTATCTTAGTTGCTCCGTAAAAATTTTTGTTATTAAAAGGATGATTTTCAGTCATGGGTAATTCAACAGCATCACCATAAACTGAAGCCGATGACGACCAAATTAATTTTTTAACTTTATTTTTTACGCAAGCTTCAAGAATATTAAATGTACCAGTAATATTAACTTCAAATGCAGTTCTAGGATAGTCCTTGCAATGTAATAACCACATAGCAGCTAAACATATTACATAATCTTTACCTTTCATTGCTGCATTAAGAATATCAACTTCCCTTACATCTCCTCCAATTGGAAAAATACTACATCTAGAATCTTTTAGTTGTTCTCTTAGATAATCTTTTTTACCACGAGCAAAATTATCGTATATAACTACCTCCGTTACATCTTCTTTTAGTAATTCAGATACAACAAAACTTCCAATAAAACCAGCTCCTCCAATTACTAGAATATTTGAATTTTTTAAGTTTTTCATATTTTTAATTTTTATTTTTTTAAAAAAGGATGTTTTTCTTGTTTTTCATTTGATAATGGATGGTAATCACCTTTTAATCCAATTGGTTCTTTATTTCTAATAGTATGAACAATTTCTATTGCATTTCTTGAATCTTGAAGACCAAAACCATTACCACTTAGTATATTTCTATAAATCTCAGTATGTAATTCAGTAAATCCATCACTGAATTCAAGTTCTTTTCCCTCTATCATAATAGATCTATATGTTCTTTGACCCTTTAATTTTATTTCATTAGGAATTAAATTATAATTTATTGACAAAAACCACCTAACTCTTGCTCTGTCAAACTCAATAAAACCAGAAGCTCTATCGTGGGTATGAACATGAACTATATTTTCTTTAACATCACCAAAAATCCATGATAACATATCGTAAAAATGAATACCAATATTAGTAGCTATTCCTCCTGATTTAGCAAGATCTCCTTTCCAAGAAGTATAATACCAATTTCCTCTCGATGTTAAATAAGTCAAATCAACATCGAAAACTTTGTCTTTTGGTGATGATTCGACTTTCTTTTTTAAATCAATAATACTTTTATGTAATCTTAACTGTAAAATATTCCATATTTTTTGACCAGATTCCTTTTCTACTTTACTAAGAGATTCTATATTCCATGGATTTAAAACTAATGGCTTTTCACATATTGCATCGGATCCTCTTCTTAATGCCATTCTTATATGAGAGTCATGTAAATAATTTGGAGTACAAATACTTGTATAATCAAGTTTAATTGATTTTTCATATTTTAATTTTTCAAGATGTCTATCAAATCTTTCAGGTTCAACAAAAAAATCAGTATTTGGAAAAAAACTATCCATAACACCCACACTATCAAATGGATCTAATGCAGCAATTAAATTATTATTTGTATCTCTAATGGCTTTTAGATGTTTAGGAGCAATAAATCCGGAAGCACCCATTAATGCAAAATTTTTCATTATTTAATTTTTTTTACTTTATTATTTTTCAAAACATATTCATCACCACTTTCAATGCATTTACCAATTCCTTTTTTATTAAAGTTTAACCTATGCCCATATTCACTAACCCAACCAATGTGACGTGCTGGGTTTCCCACAACTAACGAATAATCTAATATATCTTTAGTAACTACAGCTCCAGCGCCTATTAAAGAAAATTTTCCAATATTATTACCACAAATAATTGTAGAATTTGCACCAATACTAGAACCTTTTTTTACTAAAGTTTTAATATAATCTTTTCTTCTATTTATTGCACTTCTTGGATTCAAAATATTTGTAAAAACCATTGAAGGACCTAAAAAAACATCATCTTCACAAATAACGCCTGTATATACTGACACATTATTTTGAATTTTGACATTATTTCCTAAAATCACACCAGGTGATATAACTACATTTTGACCAATATTACAATTCTCTCCTATTTTAGAGTCCATCATTATATGACTAAAATGCCATATTTTAGTTCCATCTCCTATAGAAGATTTGATATCAATTACAGCAGATTTATGAGAAAAATATTTTTTTTTATTCATTATTATTTTTATAATCTATTGTCAATTAAATCATTTGGTAAAATATTCTTTACATCATAAACAACTGATTTATTATTTAATAATGTTGAATAATTTATATTTTTAAATTTATCATGAGAAACTGTTAATACTATCGCATCATATTTTTTAGGTGGTAAAAACCTAACTGATTTAAGTGCATACTCTCTCATAACTTCATCTTCATCTGCCCATGGATCATAGATTGTAACATTAGTTCCATATTCTTTTAAAGAATTAACAACATCTACTACTTTAGTATTTCTAACATCAGGACAATTTTCTTTAAAAGTAATTCCTAAGATCAGAATTTTAGAATCTTTGATTGAAATATTTTTTTTAATCATGCACTTTATAACCTCTGATGCTACATATTTACCCATCCCATCATTTAATCTTCTACCTGCAAGAATTATCTCAGGATTATAACCAAATTCCTGAGCTTTCTGTGCCAAGTAATACGGATCTACTCCTATACAATGTCCTCCAACTAACCCAGGTTTAAAAGGAAGAAAATTCCATTTAGTGCCTGCAGCTTCTAAAACGTCATATGTATTTATGTTTAATAAATTAAATATTTTTGATAGCTCATTAACAAAAGCAATGTTAATATCACGTTGAGAATTTTCAATTACTTTTGAAGCTTCTGCAACCTTAATATTTGATGCTAAATGAGTACCAGCTAAAATTACTGATTTGTATAATTTATTTACCTTTATTGCAACTTCAGGAGTTGAACCTGAAGTTACCTTAATTATATTTTCAACGGTGTGCTTTTTATCTCCAGGATTGATTCTTTCTGGTGAATAACCTGCAAAAAAATCTTTATTGAATTTTAAACCTGATTCTCTTTCTAATACAGGTACACAATCTTCTTCTGTAGCTCCAGGATAAACTGTAGATTCATAAATAACAATGTCCCCTCTTTTCAAAACCAATCCAACAGTTTTGCTAGCTTCTAATAAAGGTTTTAAGATAGGTCTATTATTTTTATCAACTGGAGTTGGTACAGTAATAATAAATATATTACAATCCTTAATTTTATCTATTTTATCAGTACAAAACAATCCATTACTTTTGGTAATATCATCTATTAAGACAGATTTTAAAGTCTTTTTATCAATTTCTAAAGTAGAATCAATACCTAACATTAATTCGTTGACCCTATTAGTGTTAATATCATACCCTACAACTTGAAATTTAGTAGCAAAAAGTCTTGCTAACGGTAATCCTACATATCCAAGTCCTATAATTGCTATTTTATCTTTTTTCATTATTTATAATTTTTCCAATACCATTTAACAGATTCTTTTAAACCATCTTTTAGAGAAAATTGTGGATTATAATTTAATAATTCTATTGCTTTTTTTATACTAGCATGCGAATGTGGTATATCACCATCTCTTAACGGACCATATACCACTTTAATATTCCTAATTTTAGAGTTAAATTGAGATAAATATTTCTTTAAATATTCAAATAAATTATTTAAGGTATTTCTTTCACCATAAGCAATATTGTATACAGTATTAACAGCTTTTTTATTATTGGTTGTAATACTCAATAGGTTTGCTTGAATAACATTATCTATATAAGTAAAATCTCTAGAATAACTCCCGTCACCATTAATAATTGGAGAATCACCATTTATCAACTTTATAACAAATTTTGGAATAACTGCAGCATATTCTCCACTTGGATCTTGCTTTCGACCAAAAACATTAAAATATCGTAGACCAATTGTTTCCAATCCATAATTTCTATAAAATACGTCAGCATATAACTCATTTACATACTTTGTAAGCGCATAAGTGGACAATGGCTTACCTATTATTTCTTCAATTTTTGGAAGTGATTCAGAATCTCCATATGTTGAGGAACTCGCTGCATAAATTAATCTTTTTACGCCATTATCTCTAGCAGCAATAAGCATATTTAAAAAACCATTTATATTAACATCATTTGTTTTTATAGGATCTTTTATTGATCTGGAAACAGAACCAAGAGCAGCTTGATGAATAATATAATCAACACCATTAGATATTTTTATACAATCATTAAGATTTCTTATATCTGCATTAATGAATTGAAAATTTTTATCATTTAACAAATTAGTTATATTATTTTTTTTTCCTGTTGACAAATTATCCATACAAATAACTTTATTTCCTAATCTCAAAAGTTCATAGCATAAATTAGAACCAATAAAGCCAGCCCCACCAGTCACTAAAATTTTATTATTTGTTGGTTTTAAATTCATTTAACTTATTTTTAAAAAAAACTCTTTAATTTTTTCAATTATATATTTTTGAGAAGAATTTTTAATTTCAGAATGAATTGGCAATGACAATACTGATTTACATATTTTCTCAACATCGTTTATAATGAAATTCTTCTCAACATAAAATTTAAATGCTTCCTGTTTGTATAATGGTATAGGATAATAAACCATAGACGGAATTTTATTTTCTTTTAAGTAATTAATTAGATTATCTCTTAAATTATTTTTTATTTTCAAAGTATACTGATGAAATACATGAGTAGAATTATATTGTCTTTTAGGAATTATTATGTCTGGAATTTTAGAAAAACTTTCATCGTATATTTCAGCCATTTGATTCCTTGATTTACAATATTCATCTAAATATTTTAATTTTATATTAAGAATCGAAGCTTGAATAGAGTCTAATCTTGAATTACAACCTGTTATTTTATGAAAGTATTTTTTTTCTTGACCATGATTTGCAATCATTTTTATTTTACTCGCTAACTCTGAATCATTAGTAAATATTGCACCTCCATCACCATAACATCCTAAATTTTTAGATGGAAAAAAAGATGTTGTACCAATATGTCCAATTGTACCAGTCTTTTTATTTATTCCATTTTTAAAAGTATAATCTGCTCCGATTGCTTGAGCATTATCTTCAATGACATATAGGTTATGTTTTGAAGCAAAGTTCATGATTGGCTCCATGTCACATGATTGGCCAAATAAATGAACGGGAACTATAGCTTTTGTTTTTTTTGTAATTAAAGGTTTAATATCCTTAATACTAATATTAAATGTATCTAAATCAACATTTGCCATAACAGGAGTAAATCCTAATAAAGAAATAACCTCTGCAGTAGCAACATAAGTAAAAGAAGGAACAATTATTTCATCTCCAATATTCAATCCTAAAGACATTAAAGAAATTTGAAGAGCATCGGTTCCATTAGCACAAGGTATAACATGTTTTACATTTAAATAATTTTCAAGATTTTTTGAAAACTCTTTAACAGGTGGACCATTAATAAATTTAGTGGAGGAAATAACATCAAGAATTGAATTATCAACTTTTTCTTTTATTTTCTTATATTGATTTTTTAGGTCAACCATTTCAATATCTTTCATATTTAAAAAATTTTAAGTTTTTCCTCAAAAGGATCAATAAAGTTTAAAAGGGTTATTTTTCTTTTAATCTTTTTTTCAGTTGATTTTAAAATATTTTTAATAAAAGCATAATCATTAATATTACCATCAATATAAATTTGAATAATACCAGAATCAATACCTTTTGCATAATCACCTAAAACATAAATTGCATTCAGATTATCAATTGAGTTAACTATTCTTTTAACAATTTCTTCAATACCAGTATGTTTTTTAACTACATCTACCAAAACATTAAACAATGGATGATTTTTATTTGCTAAATAATTCACCTTATTATTTTCTTTTTTCTTAAGTAGATAACCAGCCTCTGTTAGGTTATTTAATTCAACTCTAATAGAATTAGTTGATTCATTAAAGTCCGAAGCGATTCCTCTTAAATGAGATTTTTTTGCAAGATTTAAGAAAAATCTAACAAGCAAATTAACCCTTGTTTTTGATGATATTAATGAATCAAGCATTTTCAAAGTTAATAAATTAACAAAAGATAAAACGAAATGAGTAACTTTTTTACTCAAAATGAATGAGGTCCTGACCAGATTCGAACTGGTGTAGAAGCTTTTGCAGAG
>CEUR01082056.1_pt1 | contig 26809 bp, 22 predicted proteins | sample 356411 | NCBI WGS metagenome assembly CEUR01 (sample SAMEA2622715, study PRJEB7988) | marine metagenome | biome: marine biome (ENVO:00000447); feature: surface water layer (ENVO:00002042); material: "saline water (ENVO:00002010), including plankton (ENVO:xxxxxxxx)" | depth 5 m
TACTAATTTAGCTTTACCTATAGGCCATAATAAAACTTTTAAAAATTTTGAAGGTAAATTTATTAAGAATAGTTTTTTATCCATAGAATTGGCAATTTTTTTATATAAATCCTCTACTTTCAATGGGAAATCGTCGGCAATGAGATATATTTTATTTATAATCTCATCATTTAAGCCAACAACTATTAAGGCATCTACTAAATTAGTTAGTGATATTAAAGATCTCATATTATTTGTTTTAACAATAGGCATAGGAATATTTCTATCTATTAAATTCATTAAAGAACTTAAATTTCCTTTTACGCCCGGTCCGTAAACTAGAGGAGGTCTAAGAATGACAAAATTTATATTATTTATTTTACAAAATTCTTTAAGCAAATTCTCAGCTTCTAGTTTTGATCTGCCGTAAGCATCTTTTGGATTTAACTTACTATGACGTGAATAAATCTGTTCATTTGTATTAAATCCCTCTCCATTAACTTTTATTGATGATAACATAATTATTTTTCTAATTTTTAATTTACTCACATAACTTAAAACATTTTTTAAGCCTAATACATTTACTCTAAAATATTCATCGTAATTATTTGTCTTGTCATGAGTTTTTGCAGCTAAATGATAAAAGTAGTCAATCCTAACACTTTTATTAAAATTAATATTTTTAGAAATATCTTCAATAACAATATTTGTATAATTTTTATTATTAAAATAATTATTATCTCTTCTCACTAGTCCATAGACATTATGGCCTCTTTCTAATAATTCTTTTATTAACATCAAACCTATGAAACCTGATGCTCCTGATACTAAGATATTATATTTTTTTTTAATCAAAATTATTAATCCATAATATTTATGCTAATATATAATTTATAAATAACATAAAATTCATATTATGTGGAATAGAATGAACTCTGAGAACAAAATAAAAATTAGTGCGCTCGTAGTCGCAAGAAATGAAGAAATAAATATTAAAGAATGTCTAAATAGCTTGTCTACAGTTGATGAAATTATTCTTTTATTAGATAGAAGTAGTGATAACACAATAAATATAGCAAAAAATTTAAATTGTACTATTTATGAAGGGAATTGGCCATCAGAAGGTATAAGAAGAAATGAAGGAATTAAAAAATGTTCTAATGATTGGGTACTTGAAATAGATGCTGATGAGAGAGCAAATAAAGAACTAATTATTGAGGCTAAAAATAAGATATTAAAACTTAAAGATAATACTAAAGGATATTTTTTAATTCCTTTTGATAACTATATTGGAAGTAAAAGAGTTAGATATGGATGGGGGGCATCTTGGGGAGTATCATCTAAACCATGCCTGTTTAATAAAAATTCTAAAATTTGGGGTAACGAATCCATCCATCCAAGTCTAAATTTAAGCTTCAAACAAGGTTTTTTAAATAATAGAATAGACCATTATGTAGATAGAAATATTTCAGATATGCTAAAAAGGTTAGATAGATATACTTCTACTAAAGCCAAAGATTTGAGAAAAAACCCACAAAAAATTCCTCCTTTATGGATAACTATAAGAAGATCTTTAACTAGATTTTATAAATGTTATATAACTAGAAAAGGATATAAAGAGAAAGGTTGGGGTTTCTTAAACGCAACTTTTGCTGCACTCTTTGTTTTAATAAGTTACGCAAAAGCTACATTAGAAGATGATAATGAATCACCTAAGGTTTGATCAAATCTATATATTTTTTTGCTAAAACATCCCAATCATAATTTCTTTGAAACTTTAAAGCATTTTTACTGTAGCCTAACCATAAATTATCATCTTTTAAGATTTTTATTGCTCCTTCAAAAAATTCCTTATCTGATTTTGCGACTATACCTGTGACTCCATCAACAACTCTCTCACCTAGGCAACCAATTGGCTTAATTACACATGGTACACCTAGAGCTTGAGCTTCAGCAATGGACAAACAAAAAGTTTCCCCAGGATCCCCCTGATAAAGCATTACTCTAGATTCTAGTAATTTTTTAAATAGTTCATTTTTAGGAATAGGATCAAATAACTTAATACTATTTTCATTTAAGTTATTAATTTTATTAATAATATTTAAAATTTTATTTTTATTTCTACCTCCATATGTTTTATAACCAGAATATATATGCAACTGAGCTTTTGGTATCTCTTTCTTAATATACTTTACCCATATTTCACACAACCAAGTTAATCCTCTTTCCGGATTAGAAGTAAAAATTACTACTGGGTCTGGAATAAGATCATATTCTACTTTAGTAAATAAAACATCCTTAGATAAGCCTAAGGGTATAATTACTGATCTATTTTTTAACCAAAAAGGAATGGAGTTAAAATGATATTTTCCTGAGCATACAACTTTAATATTTTTAAAAACTAATCGCCTAAAATTTTTCAACTTATTTAAATAATTAGCAGGATTATGTAACCATAAGATGGTTTGTTTATTTTTAGGTGCATGATCAAGAAGACTTGGAGCCCTATTAATTATATAAATGTCGCACTCTTCAATTTTTGTTTGTAAAGGTTTCCAAAATACGCCTTCATATTCTATAGATTCTGAGCTTTTAGTTAATGCTATTACTTTATGACCTAATTTACTTAAAGATTCCGCTAGTAATACAAAGGCTGTTTCTGTTCCACCTAATGGTTTTTTTCTATACGACTCTCCATTAAAATCTGAGTCTTGGTCAATCATTAAAATTAACAAGATAAAGATCCAATTTAATTATTTTTAAAATAGTCTACCATATTTGGAAGTATACTAGCATCGTATCCGCTATTATTTATATTCATCATACATTCCTCCAAGTTTTTTCCTAAATATATAACAGATGCTAGCCCCCAAATAATAGATGAACGCGCCCCCGATCTACAAAAATAAAGAGATTTTTCATTATTATTTTTAATTAAATCACTAAAATCTATTATCTTCTGCTTATTAAGAGTTCCAGAAGCGAAAGGAATATCGATAAACTTTATTCCTAGACTTTTAGCTTTGTCTTTTAGTAATTTAGAACTAATCTGATTTAATTCTTCATCATCAGGCCTATTATTAACTATTAGTTTGATTCCAAAATTTGCTAATTCTTCAATATCATCAATGTTTATTTGACCTGAGATAAAATGATTTTCACTAATACATTTTATATTTGTTAATTCCATTTTTTCCAAACTTTCTAAATTATGAAATAAATAAAATAATATATATAATTCTTACAATAAAAATCTTTTTCAAACTATAAGAATTTAATTAAAAAAAATGTTGCTTTAAATTAATTTAGAATTAAAAATGAATTCTATTTTTTATTTTATAAGAATTTATAATTTTTGGGGGAAATAAGTATAATGATAAAAATTCTAAATAATTCTTTTATAGCTATTATTTCATTATTATTTTTAATATCTTGTGATAATTCTAAAGAGAACAATAACTCAGAGTCATCAAACAAAACTGAAACCGTAAGATGGAAAATGGCAAGTACTTTTCCAGGTAATCTAAATATTATAGGTGAAGGCGGTATAAACTTTACTAAAAGGCTAGAAACTGTATCAGGTGGAAGTATAAAGGTTAAATTTTTTGAACCTGGAGCTTTAGTTCCACCTTTAGAAATATTTGATGCTGTATCTTCAGGGGCAGTGGATGCAGGCTGGTCAACTGCAGGATATTGGGCTGGCAAAATCCCAGCTGTTCAATTCTTTACTGCTATTCCTTTTGGACCTAATGCGACAGAATTTTTAGCGTGGTATCATGAAGGTGGAGGAAAAGAATTATGGGAAGAAATATATGCAAGACATAATTTACATCCAGTGCAATGTGTAATGATCTCTCCAGAGTCTTCTGGTTGGTTTAGAGAAGAAATAAATTCAGTAGAGGATTTGAAAGGACTAAAAATGAGATTCTTTGGTTTAGGAGCTAAAGTAATGGATAAAGTTGGCGCATCTACTCAACTTTTAGCAGGAGGTGATATTTATCCTGCATTAGAATTAGGAACAATTGATGCTACTGAGTTTGCAATGCCATCAATTGATATAGACTTAGGTTTTTATCAAATTGCAAAACATAATTATTTTCCAGGTTGGCATCAACCTGCTTCAGCACTTGAATTACTTATTAATTTAGATAAATGGAATGCTTTATCTGAAACTCAAAAAGCTCAAGTAGAAGCTACTTGTTCAGAAAGTGTGGTAAAAGGATTAGCCATGGCAGAATCAAGGCAGCCTGACGCATTAAAACAACTTCAAGAAAAAGGTGTAACTCTTCACAGATGGCCAGATGAAACACTTGAAGTTCTTAGAAATGCATGGCACGAAGTTGTAGAAGAAGAAGCAGCTAAAGATGAAGACTTTGCCAAAGTATGGAATTCTTTAAGTACGTTCAGAGAAAATTATAAAATCTGGAAAGATTTAGGTTTTGTAGATTAATAAATTATATAAGACCATATCTAAATTGATATGGTCTTTATAACTCAATAAATAGGATTAAATGAAAGATATAGGTAATAAAGATACTATTGCTAAACTAAGAACTATGTTTTTAGGTTACCCTCAATCAACATTAGGCATTGATAAAGTATTGTTTCTAGATACTACTAGTGGCATTGCAGCAGCTAAATACATAGCCAAAGAAGAAATGTGTCATTCAGGCGGTATAGTTCAAGGAGGATTTGTCACAGGTTGGATTGATGCTATTATGGCATTAGCTTGCATGGCTAAATGCGGATCAGACGTTCTAGTTTTAACATTGGAAATTAAAATAAGTTTTTTGAATTCAGCTAGAATTGGAGAAATTATATCCACAGCTAAAGTAATCAAAAATACCAAATCAATAGCATTTTTAGAAGGTAAAATTGAAAATTCAGATGGAGATTTAATAGCTACAGGGACTTGTACTGCAAAATTAAAACATAATTTCTACAAAAATTAGTATACTATTTTAAATAGCCTAGATCCTTCCATATAGCATATTCTTTTCTAAATTCTTTAATTGAATTCCAAACATTTTTAAATTGAACATTCTTGGAAGCTTCTTCTTCCACTACAATATTCCAATTTTCTCTGTATAAATCCATCATTTCAGGCGACCATTTATGAATTTTAACACCTAATTTTTTTAGTTTATTGATAGCTTCCACTTGGACCGCTTCGCTTTTAGCTAAACTATCTAAAAACATTTCAGCACAAGTCATTTCTATTTGCGTTTGTTGAGCTAAACTAAGAGAATTCCATAAATCTAAATTAATTATTAAATCTCCTAAACTTGCTGGCTGATGCCATCCAGGAAAATAATAGTTGTCAGCAATTCTATGAAAACCTAACTCTAAATCCATAGCGGGCATTCCATATTCTGTTGCATCTATAGTTCCTAACTCTAAAGCAGGGTATATATCTCCACCAGCCATTAATTGAGTAGACACTCCTAATTTTTCCATAACTTTTGCACCTAAACCTAAGAATCTCATTTTAAGCCCTTTTAAATCCTCTACTGAATTTATTTCCTCTCTGAACCACCCTGAACCTTCAGGTGAGATTGCCATACAGTGAATAGAATGAATATTATGAGATTTATATATCTTTCTAAACATCTCGTTTCCTCCACCATATCTTAGCCAGGCAATATATTCGCTTGGGTCAGGACCAAATGGAAAAGTAGTAAAAAACTGTAAAGCAGGAACCTTCCCGGCCCAGAATGCAGGTGATGCCCAACCTGCATCTACTCCTCCACTGGATACTGCATCAAATATTTCCATAGGTGGAACTAATGCACCGGGTTCAAAATATTTAATATTTATATTACCAGAAGATATTTCATCTATTTTTTTACTTAATTTTAAGCCTGTCTCTCCTAATATAATTAAACTTGAGGGAAAAGCAGCAGCCATTTTTATATTAATTTTTTTTTCTTTATTAGTATTCAAAGATGTAATATTTTCATCTTTCTCTTTACAGGATAAAAACGTCAAACCTATTAATAAAATAATAAAATATCTAAATAATTTCATTTATACCTCCCACAATATAATTGAAATTTATCCTAAGCTCTTTTGTATTTTATAATCAAATACTTTTAAATTTATTTATGTTATTATTTATTTTAAAATTCAGATAAGTTAACTAATAATTTTTAAATAGGTAAAAGAAATAATATGGATATCACAAATATAATGAACAATGATGGTACTCTTAATAAAAAACTTCCAAATAATTATAGAAGCTTATCAAAAAATTATAAAAATATGAATATAAGAACACCTTCTTTGTTAGTTGATAAGTCTAATTTGATAGATAATATCAATATAATGTCTAAATATACCAAGAAGAACAAAATAAATTTACGTCCTCACGCTAAGTCTCATAAAACCTCAGAAATAGCAAAAATACAGATAAAAAATGGAGCTATTGGTATATGTGTTGCCACATTATATGAAGCTGAAATTATGTCTAAAAATAATATCAAAGGAATATTATTAACGTCTCCCATAACTAATATAAGTAATAAAGATAGAGTTATTAAACTATTAAAATCTTCATCAGATATAATGTTCATAATTGATAGTCTTTATGGCATAAAGTTTTATGGAGAAATTGCTAGTGAGAATAATTTAAAAATTAATATTCTTGTAGACTGTGACATTATGGGAATAGGAAAAAATAAAATTATTAGAACTGGAGCAAAAAATATTAAAGAAATTATAGATTTAGCATCCCTAATAAATAACAATAAAAATTTAATTTACATGGGTATTACTGCATATGCAGGAGATGTTCAACACATAAATAATTACAATAGTAGAAAAATCGAAACCTCTGTTAGACACCGTTATTTAAAAAATATTATAGAAACACTTAATAAAGTTAATTTAAGACCATTAATTGTTTCAGGCGGAGGAACTGGCTCCTATAATATTGATACTAAGAGTAAATTATTTACTGAACTTCAAACAGGAAGTTATGTTTTTAGTGATGTAGAATATGATCATGTTAGTATTTATCAATCAAACAAAAGACCATTTAAGTCTAGTTTGTATGTTGCTTCTTCAGTAATAAGTATAATAGACAATTATAACTATATTATAGATGCAGGCTTAAAAGCACTATCTACTGATTCTAAACTATTACCCAAACCTTTAGGATCGCTTCCATCAGGTTCAAAATATAAATTTATGGGAGATGAACATGGTAAAATTACTTTACCTAAGAATAGTAAGAAAAGATTAAGACATGGAGAAATTATTATAATTCAACCCTCACATTGTGACCCTACCGTTAACCTATATGATAAATGTTATTTAATAGAAAAAAATAAAATTTCTAAATATTGGTTATTAGATGCAAGAGGATATGGGTAAATATAAAAAGCTATAATTCTTTAATTAAATTTTTAGCTTTTTCAATATACAATCCATCTAAATGGTTTTTTGGCTCTGTTGCGATAACTTTTGATAATAATTCTTTTGCTTTTACTCTATCTTTTTTATAATCCAGCAGAGATAGCCCATATGATATTTCATAGAGAAAACCTATATCATCTGAATCTAAATTTAATGCATTTTCATAATGCTTTCTTGCTTGATCTGATGTTGCTCCATATAAGATATTTGCCATGAAACCTGCCTTATCGACTATTTCAGCATGCCACGTTCCTTTTGAGATTTGCGCAGAAATATTATTTGGATTAATTTTTATAGCTTCATCTAAATGAAAAGATATTTTTTCTGCATACCCTTCCTTCAAAGCACTTACAATTCCAATTAATTGACTATATCTACCCATAGTATGTGCAGCTTCTACGTGAGCATTATCATCAAAACTATCTATATCTAATGCTAAAAATGCAAATTCAGTAGCTTGTTTAAATACTTTTATAGCCTCCTCTTCTTCAAGAAAAAAATGACCATAAATTGCTAACGTTCGTGCTTGAAATATATATGATTCAATAGATATACTTTTAGAGGCTAAATTTACAGATTCTAAATATTCTCCCTTATCAAAAAGAAGATTTGCCTCCTTTAAATCACTTTCTGAAGATATCCCCAGTTTAATAAATAAGGAGAAAATAAAAAAAATATAAGAAATGATTTTTACATAAAATACTAATTTACTCATATTTACACTCCTATATTAAAACATAGCTGATATAAAATAATATCATTATATAAAATAATTTTAAAAGCATATAAAGACTAATTATTAATTAAGTTATTTATATTCAATAACTCGGTAGTATGAATGTTTTATAAAATAAAAGGTAATAAAAATTATATTTTATTCTTCGCGTGTGTTGCTACAGCATTAGTAACTGTTGACTTAGCATGTATTTCAGTTGCACTTCCCAAAATGCTTGGTTATTTCTCAGCTAGTAAAATTGAAATTGCCTGGGTAATAACAGTATATTCTATTTCTACTGCAATATGCATACCACTTTTAGGTTATCTTTCAGAAAAAATTGGTAGAAAAAAAATTTATTTAATAGGTATATTTGGGTTTTCTTTTTTTTCTGCATTATCAGGATTATCTCAAAATTTAGATCAATTACTAATATTCAGAACTCTTCAAGGAGCATTTAGTGCACCTTTAGTAGCGTCTAGTCAATCTATTATAATAGATGCTTTTCCTGAAAAAGAAAGAGGGAAAGCACTTTCATGGTGGACACTCGGATTATTAATTGGCCCTCTTATTGGACCTACATTAGGAGGCTATTTTACTGAATACTATAATTGGAGATGGGTATTTTTAATAAATGTTCCTATTGGAATTTTAGCATTTATAGGATCTTATTTTTGTCTGAATAATAACGAAATTAATAGAAATATTAAATTTGCTTTTTTAAGCTTTATGTTCTTAGCAATAGGCGCATCATGCTTACAAGTAGTACTTGATAGAGGTCAAATATTAGATTGGTTTGCTTCAAACCTAATTACTAATTTATCTATAGTATCTAGTTTATGTGTACTATTATTTTTTTTACAATATTTTATTAAAAGTAAAACACTTTTTCCAAGAGAACTATTCAAAGATACTAATTATATAGGCGGTTTAATATTCATATTTTTATTTGGGCTGCTTTTAGTTCCTCCTTTTATACTAATGCCAGACTTTCTCTCAAATCTAGGAGGATACCCAATAGATAAGATAGGCCTTATATTGACTACTAGTGGAATAGGAGGCATGGCGGGAACCGTTATTGCATCAAGAATATTATCTTTTGGTTATTTTAAAACTATAATGATAATTGGTTTATTAACATATATGGTTGGCCAATTTTATATGACTGCTTGGAATAAAGAAGTAACAATGCAGATGATGATGATTAATGGTATTATAAGAGGAATAGGAATAGGTCTATTTTATCCTGCTTTAGCAACTATTACATATGTAACTCTTCCACAAAAATTGAGAGATCATGGAGCAAGCTTATATCAATTTACGCGAAATGCTGGCTCTGCAGTAGCAATAGCGATAATTGTAATTTTAATGGACAGGTTTAATAAAATTAATATGTCAGAACTAAGCTACAGAGTAAAAGATACATATAATAAAAATGAAGGATTAATGAATAATATTAATATTTATCCTTTAAACTCAAGTGATACGTCTATTTACATAAATTTAATTACTGAAGAGTCACATTTAATATCTTTCATAAATATTATGGTTTTACTAACTTATTTACCGTTGCTATTTTTTCCTTTCTTTCTATTATTTAAAAATAAATGAGGAATGAAATGAAAAATAAAATAAATATTCCAAGTAATTTAAGTAAATATAAAAATATATTTATTGAAAATGTAAGATGGGGTGATACTGACGGATATAATCACGTAAATAATGTCTCAATATCAAGATATTTTGAAAGTGCCAGAGTAAATATTATTAGAAATTTAGAATCTGAAAAATATGGATTTGTAATTGTTAATTTCAATATTAATTATTTAGATCAAATTTTTTACCCAAGTAAAATCGAAATTGGTTCTTATATTAGTAGAATTGGCAATAAATCAATAGAATTTAATCAAGCAATATTCGTAAATAATAAATGCAAAGCAACAGCAATAAGCATTCTAGCCTATGCAAATGTTAAGGAATCAAAATCTTATAAAATTTCTAGCGACATTATTGACAAGTTACAAAAAATATATGGGGCGAGTGACGAGATTTGAACCCGCGACCCCCGGTACCACAAACCGGTGCTCTAACCAACTGAGCTACACCCGCCATATATTTTAAGGATGTAATACTAAATATATTTAAAAAAATAAACAAATATAATATTTTATTTACAACAATTGATTTTATTTGTTTAAAATTTAATCACTAGTGATTATTTTTGCGACATTTATAATATTTTATGTTAGCATTAATTAATTTTTTTAAGATTTTTCAACATATTATAGTTGGCACGAAACGTGCTTATAATATAATTATAATTAATCTTTGAGGAGTTAAAAAAAATGAAAAAAATTGAAGCTATTATAAAACCATTTAAATTAGATGAAGTAAAAGATGCACTGCAAGAGGCAGGCGTAGATGGCATTACAGTTACTGAAGCAAAAGGTTTTGGACGTCAAAAAGGACATACAGAACTATATAGAGGGGCTGAATACGTTGTAGACTTTTTACCTAAACTTAAAATAGATATTATAATTGCAGACAATTTGTTAGAGCAAGCTATAGAAGCTATTCAAAAATCTGCTCATACCGGAAGAATCGGCGATGGTAAAATTTTTGTTACTTCTGTAGAACAGGCAGTTAGAATTAGAACCGGTGAAACTGGGGATGCTGCTGTATAAGCAACAAAATAATATAATAAGGAATAAATAAAAATGGCTAAAAAAAATCAGAAGAAAAATACAGCTAAATCAATTATGAAAATGATATCTGATAAAGATATTGCATTTGTAGATTTTAGATTTACTGATCCTAGAGGCAAATGGCAACACACAGCACAGACTGTAAGTTCATTAGACGAAGGTGTATTAAATGAAGGAATTATGTTTGATGGTTCTTCTATCTCTGGATGGAAAGCAATTAATGAGTCAGATATGATTTTACAACCTGATTTTGATAGTGCCGTAATAGATCCGTTTACTGCACAGCCAAGTCTGATACTTTTTTGTGATATAATCGAGCCTAGCACAGGAAAAAGGTACGATAGAGATCCTAGATCAACTGCAATTAGAGCTGAAGAATATATGAATAAATCAGGAGTTGGAGATGCTGTCTATTTTGGTCCTGAAGCTGAATTTTTTGTTTTTGACGACGTTAAATGGAATGTCTCCATGAATCATACAGGATATAAAATTGATTCAGAAGAAGGTCCATATAATTCTGGAGAGGATTTTGATGGAGGAAATATTGGTCATAGACCATCAGTCAAAGGAGGATATTTTCCTGTTCCACCTGTAGATTCTATGACGGATATAAGAGCAGAAATGGTTACATCTATGATGGAAATGGGACTTCCTATGGAAAAGCATCATCATGAAGTAGCACCCTCTCAAAATGAATTAGGTTTTAAATTCGGCCCTATGATCAAAGCAGCTGACTGGATTCAAATGTATAAGTATTGTGTTCATATGGTTGCTCACTCATATGGTAAAACTGCAACGTTTATGCCAAAACCTATAGTAGATGACAATGGTTCTGGTATGCATTGCCATCAATCAATTTGGAAAGGGAAAACTCCTGTATTTGCTGGAAAAGGTTATGCTGGATTAAGTGATACTTGTTTATATTATATAGGAGGAATAATTAAACATGCTAAAGCATTAAATGCTTTTACTAATGCTAGTACTAATTCATATAAAAGATTAGTTCCAGGTTTTGAAGCTCCTGTTTTGCTTGCATATTCAGGAAGAAATAGATCTGCATCTTGTAGAATTCCATATGCGACAAGTAAAAATGCAAAAAGAGTTGAAGTTAGATTTCCAGATCCAACTGCAAACCCTTATTTAGCATTCTCTTCTATGCTAATGGCTGGACTAGACGGAATTAAAAACAAGATTCATCCGGGTGAACCAATGGATAAGAATTTATATGATTTATCACCTAGGGAATTATCTAAAGTTCCTACCGTTGCTGCTAGTCTAAATGAAGCATTAGATGCACTAGATAAAGATAGGGCATTTTTAACTGCTGGTGATGTATTTACTAATGATCAAATTGATGGATATATTGAATTAAAGAGAGAAGAAGCTCATAGAGTAGATTATACTCCTCATCCAGTTGAATTTGATATGTATTATTCAGTATAATATACAATCTTATATAAAAAGGCTGGATATACAAAATCCAGCCTTTCTTCAATATATAGCTATCAAATTTATAAAAAATACTAAATATATTGCTTGATGGAGTACAATTAAATTATTATATCTAAGTAATGTTAGACCTTTTTGATAAAAAACAAAAAAAAGAAAACTCCTATGAAGCCAAGGATATTGAATTATTAGAAGGCTTAGAGCCTGTTCGACAAAGACCAGGAATGTATATTGGTGGTACTGACAAAAAAGCCTTACATCATCTAGCATCAGAAATAATAGATAATTCTATGGATGAGGCAGTTGCTGGTCACGCAACAAACATTAGTATTACACTTAAAAAAAATAATAAATTATGTATAACAGATAATGGCAGAGGAATACCTGTTGATAACCATCCCAAAAGACCAAACCTATCTACATTAGAAGTTATTTGTACCACTCTTCATTCAGGTGGAAAATTTAGTTCTAAAGCATATAATACATCTGGGGGATTACATGGAGTTGGATTATCTGTTGTTAATGCGTTATCAGAAGAATTAATTGTGGAAGTAAACAGAGACAATAGTTTATGGCGACAAGAGTTTTCTAGAGGATTACCAAAAACAAAAATAAAAAAAATTAAAGAAAGTAAAAAAAAAGGTACATATATCGAATTTACTCCTGATAAAGAAATTTTTGGAAATAATACTTTCTTTGATCCAAAAGTATTAAAACAAATGGCAGAATCTAAAGCATATTTATTTAGAGGAATCACTATTAATTGGGAATTAGATTCAGAAGATAGTAAAAATAATGAAAAAATAACTTATAATTTTCCTGACGGTATCAAAGATTTTTTAATTAATAAACTAGATAACGGCCCATTACTTATAAATGAAATATTCTCAGGTAAAACTTACTTAGATTCAGAAGAAGAGTTAATTGAATGGTCTATTTGTTGGCCAATACAACTAGAATCAAATTTATTGAGTTTCTGCAATACTATTCCTACACATGAAGGAGGAAGCCATGAGAACGGTTTTAAAGTTGCTTTAACGAAAGCTATGAGATCTTTTGGTGAGATTAATAATATCAAAAAAGCATCAAAAATATCATCCGAAGATTTATTAGGAAGAGCTTTTGGTATTTTATCTATATTTATAAAAGATCCTCAATTTCAAGGTCAAACTAAAGAAAAACTTTCCTCCCCAAAAACACAAAAATCAATAGAAAGTTCATTAAAAGATCATTTTGAAGTCTGGCTTAATAATAATATGGAAATAGCTCACTATTTATTAAATGAAACAATAAATAGAACAGATGAAAGAATAAGAAGAAAAAAAGAAAAAGATCTAAATAAAAATAATTTAATAAAAAAAATATATTTACCAGGTAAATTAGCAGATTGCACTCAAAAGGAAGCCAAAGGATCAGAACTGTTTATAGTAGAAGGAGACTCTGCAGGAGGTTCTGCTAAGCAAGCTAGAAATAGAGAGTATCAAGCAATATTAGCGCTTAGAGGAAAAATACTTAATGTTGCCTCCTCAACATCAGATAAAATGGAACAAAATAAAGAACTTAGTGATTTAAAGAAAACTCTAAATTGTGGAACGCGAGATAAGTTCAATATAGAAAATTTGAGATACGATAAAATAATAATTATGACTGATGCTGACGTAGATGGTGCTCATATAACATCTCTCTTACTAACATTCTTTTTTCAGGAAATGGTTGGTCTAGTTGAAGCAGGTAAATTATATCTTGCACAACCACCTTTATATAGAATTACTCAAAAAGATACGTCATTCTATGCAATGACAGATGAAGACAAGGATAAAATTATTAAAGAAAATTTTAAAAAAAATACTAAAGTTGATGTTAGTCGGTTTAAAGGGCTGGGAGAAATGCCTGCTAAACAATTAAAAGATACCACTATGGATATTAATAATAGGACTTTAATAAGAGTTAACCTTGATAGAAATATAATTCCAGAAACGGCTTTATTTGTTGAAAATGTTATGGGCAAAAATCCTGAAAAAAGACTACAATTTATAAAAGATAAATCACTAGCAAATGAAATTAATTTTGTTGATTAAATTTAATATTTGTATCTACTCACATTTCATATAATAATATAGTTTCTGTAACTAAAGATAGGATTCTAAGTATATGTATGATCTTTTAATTAAAAATGGTAATGTAGTAATAGGTAATGGCTTTGAAAACTTAAACATTGGAATTAAAGATAATAAAATTACACTATTATCTAGTTCAAGTAATTATGAGTCTGATAATATAGTTGACGCTAAAAATCTTATAATATTGCCCGGTGTAATTGATAGCCAAGTACATTTTAGAGAACCAGGTTCAGAATATAAAGAAGATTTGCACACTGGATCCATGGGAGCGGCATTAGGAGGAGTTACTAGTGTTTTTGAAATGCCTAATACTTATCCACCTACCTCAACTGTCGATCGTTTAAAAGATAAATTTAATTTAGCAAAAGATAGAATGTGGGTTAATTATGCTTTTTATGCAGGTGCTACTAAAGAAAACTTTTCTTCTTTACCAGAACTAGAAAAAGTTCCTGGCTGTGTAGGAGTAAAAATTTTTATGGGATCATCTACTGGTAATTTATTAGTACCTGATGATGAAACTTTAATTAATGTTTTAAAAAGTAGAAATTTTAGAGTAGCTGTTCATGCTGAAGATGAACCACGATTAATAGAAAGAAAAAAACTAATAAAAAATAATGGAGTACATTTTCATCCAACATGGAGAGATGAACTTACAGCCTTAAATGCAACAAAAAGAGTTATAAAAGGTGCAAATGCATCAAAAAAGCCTGTGCATATTTTACATATTACAACTGAAGAAGAAATCGAATATATTAAAAATAACAAAGAATTTATTAGTGTAGAAGTAACACCTCAACATTTAACATTGAACGCTCCAGAATGCTATGATGACTTAGGTGCATTTGCTCAAATGAACCCTCCTATAAGAGAGATAAGACATCAAAAAGGTTTGTGGAAAGGTATAAAAGATGGAGTCGTAGATGTAATCGGTTCTGACCATGCACCCCATACAATAGAAGAGAAAAACAAGCCTTATCCAGAAACTCCGTCTGGCATGCCAGGTGTTCAAACAATTGTTCCTATAATGTTAGATCATGTAAATAAAGGAAATTTAAGCTTATTTAAGCTTTGCGAATTAATATGCACAAATCCTGCAAGATTGTATAAAGTTATTAATAAGGGTGAAATTAAATTAAATAATGATGCAGATTTAACTATAATTGATCTAAATAAAGAGGTAAAAATAACTAATGATATGATGGCAACTAAATCAGGATGGACTCCATTTAATAATAAGAAAGTTAAAGGATGGCCAGTTATGACCATTGTTAACGGAAATATTATTATGAGAGATGGTGAATTAATAGGGTCTCCAAAAGGAAAGCCAGTAAGATTTAATAGAGATTAAATCCTAATGAAATATTATAATTCAATTGTTTATGTAATTTATTTTATATTTATATTTAATATTACAGTATGTAACTCTGAGGATTTTTTTGAGTCATTTATAATTCCTAAAGACTTCGAAGAAAAGACTTTAGTATTAAACTATAATGATTCACTTACTGGTATAATAACTATTTCTCCTGTAGAAAATATTTTTAGTAAGTATACATGGCTGAATTTATATAAATTAAAAAACAATAACTTAAATTCTAATACTTGGCTTTATGACAGATTACATAAAGAAATCCATAATATTATTATAGTTGAACGCCTTATCAGGGGACCAGACAGTCCTATCAGAGATACATTATTCGATAGCATCAGATTATCAGTTCCTGCAATAGATGATACTATTAAAAAAGCTACACTTAATCCTGACTGGTTTTGCGATAGTATAAATAGAGGATTTAATGGGGAAGGAGAATATTCTCAATTATATTGTGTCTATCCACTAGGAGGGTTTAAACTTTATTTAGTCTTAAGACTTCAAAAAATAAATAATGTATATTATTATATTTCCGCTAGCTCTCTTAATAATATACGCCTAAGAAAAGTTCTAGAAATAGCAGATAGCTTTTCTATAAATTAATAAGGAATTATAATGTCATCAGTTAAAAATAAAAAACTTACGGAATTAAATAATATAGATTATAGAGCTTCAACATGGTCTGATATTTTTCTACTTAAAGATCAATTGACTGAAGAAGAAAATATGATAAGTGAAACTGCTGCAAGCTATGCACAGGATAAACTAATGACCAGAGTATTAGATAATAATAGGAATGAGAGCTTTGATAAAAATATATTTAGAGAAATGGGAGAATTAGGCCTACTTGGGTCTACCATAAATGGTTATAATTGCCCTGGTGTTTCATATGTAGCATATGGACTAATTGCTAGAGAAATTGAAAGAGTAGACTCAAGCTACAGATCCTGTATGAGCGTTCAATCTAGTCTTGTTATGCATCCTATCTATACATTTGGTTCAGAAGATCAAAAACAACGCTTTTTACCAAAACTAGCTTCTGGTGAATATATTGGTGCATTTGGTCTAACTGAACCTAATCATGGATCAGACCCAGGAAGTATGGAAACAAAAGCTACAGCGACAAAGGGAGGATACATTCTAAATGGAGCAAAAAATTGGATTACCAATTCTCCTATTGCTGATATTTTAATTATTTGGGCTAAAGATGAACAAAATATATTAAGAGGCTTTATTGTAGAAAGAGGTTTTAAAGGTTTAGAAACACCTTGTATCAAAGGTAAGTTTTCATTAAGATCTTCTACGACTGGCATGATTCATCTATCAGATGTATTTGTTCCAGAAGAAAACAAACTGCCTGATGTAAAATCTTTTAAAGGCCCCTTTTCATGCTTAGACTCCGCAAGATATGGAATTGCCTGGGGAGCATTAGGAGCTGCAGAATTTTGCTGGCATGCAGCACTACAATATACATTAGATAGACAACAATTTGGTAAGCCACTTGCTGCAAATCAACTAATTCAAAAAAAATTAGCAGATATGCAAACAGATATTAGTCTTGCTTTACAGGGCAGTTTAAGGGTTGGAAGGTTAAAAGATGAAGGAAAATCTACTCCTGATATGGTCTCACTTATTAAAAGAAATAGTACTGGTAAAGCTTTGGAAATAGCGCGTACAGCTAGAGATATGCATGGTGCTAATGGAGTAAGTGACGAATACCATGTAATTAGACATGTAATGAATCTAGAGGCAGTAAACACTTATGAGGGTACACATGATATTCATGCTTTAATATTAGGCAGATCTCAAACTGGAATAGCTTCTTTTTAATTATCTATTAATTTTATGATTGCAGAATAATCAAGAGACCCGTTACCTTTACTTATAAATTCCTTATACATGTTTAATGCCAATGATCCAATTGGCGTAGAAAGATTAATTGAATTTGCAGCAGTTTGTGCTAAAGATAAATCTTTTAACATCATCTCCGCAGCAAAACCTGGTTTAAAATTATTATTAGCAGAGGCAGTTTCAATTATATTAGCCACAGGCAAATGATTTAACATTGCCCATGACATTCCAGTTGCTTTAGAACTAATATCAAAAAATGTTTTTTGATCCAGTCCTAATTTTTTAGCCATAGTAAATGATTCTGCTAATGCAATCATTGTTGTACCTAAAATCATATTATTACATATTTTTACAGCGAGACCAGAGCCTAACTCTCCTGCATGAATAATATTTTTGCCCATACTATTTAATATAGGGACAGCCATTTTAAAGTTTTCCTCCAGCCCCCCTACCATAAATGTTAATGTTCCATTATCTGCACCTACTATTCCTCCAGAAACTGGAGCATCTATTAATTTCATACCTTTGATATTGGCTTCTTCGCCAACATTTTTAATTGTATCAATATCTATAGTTGAGCAATCAATTAATAGTGTATTTTTATTAGCATTTTCAATTACTCCATTACTACCAAGATAAACATCTCTTACATGAGAGCCTTCCGGTAACATAGTTATAACTATTTCCACATTAGAAACAGTATCAACTATATTAGAACAACCAATACAACCATTACTATTTAAATCATTAACAGCATCAATATTAATATCATAAACCTTAACTTTATGGTTAGCTTTAACTAAATTTAAAGCCATACCCCTTCCCATATTTCCTAATCCTATAAATCCAATATTCATATCTTTTCCTTTACTATATTTTTAGATCATTTTTACCTAAAGATTTGAAATGTGATGAAACTAATTTATCAGTAACATCTTCAATTTTATTAGGGCTCCATTTTGGCTTAAAGTCTTTATCAACTAAAATAGCTCTTACTCCTTCATAAAAATCAACTCCTGCCATGCATGCTTGTGACAACCTATACTCCATAATTAAATCATCCTTAAAAGACAAATATTTTGCAGCCCTGATTTGTTTTAGAGTAATCTTAAGGCTTGTAGGGGACATTTTTTTAAGAGATTCGAGAGCGTCCACAGACCATTTTTCATTATTATTTTTTAATGCCAAAATAATTTTTTCAATATTTTTGTATCTAAATATATTTTCAATTTTTTTATTTAAATTAGGAAAAATAAGAGAATTAGTTTTAAATGAATTTTTCTTAAGAATATTCTGAATAGATTGCTTTGTTTTAACTTTAATTAAAGATTTTTCAACTTCTTCGAATTTATCAAACTTAATGCAATAATTAGCCAATTGCAATTCAATTAAATCATCACTTTTTAACCTTTTTCCAGTTAAACCAATATATATACCTATATTATTTTTTAATTTTGATAAAATACTTCCAGCACCTATATCAGGAAATAATCCAATTGCGGTCTCAGGCATAGCAAAAGTAACATTTTCAGACACTACAGTTATATTGCTATGCATAGCAATACCTACTCCACCCCCCATACATATTCCATTAACAAGAGAAATTATTGGCTTCTTATAATTTTTTATTAGATAATTTAATTGATACTCTTTATAAAAAAAATTTTTTCTTATTTTATTATTAGTAGTTGTATTTTTTTCTTCATAAAAACTTTTAACATCTCCTCCAGCACAAAATGCTCTTTCACCCTCGCCCTTAAAAATAACTATATGAATATTTTCATTCTTTAATATTGCTTTTAGATACTTTTCTATTTTTTCTATCATTTCAAATGTTAAAGTATTTAAATATTTAGGTCTGCTTAAAGTTAAAATAGCTGCATTTTTATTTACTTCATATTTAACAGTCATCTTAAATTACCTATTATTTAATAAAGCCCTAGAAATTATAACCCTCATAACTTCATTAGTACCTTCTAAAATTTGATGTACACGTAAATCTCTAACATATCTTTCTATTTGATATTCCGACAAGTAACCATATCCGCCATGTAATTGTAATGCTTCATTACAAATTGCAAAACCAATATCTGTTGCAAATCTTTTTGCCATAGCACATGACTTTGTAGTCTCTTGTCCAAGGTTATCCAATTCTGAAGCTGCTTTTAAAACCATTAATCTTGCAGCTTCTAGTTGCGTAGCCATATCAGCTAATTTAAACTGAGTTGCTTGAAAATCAGATATTTTTTTTCCAAATTGTGTTCTATCGTTTACATATATTAAGGATTTTTCTAAACAAGCTTTTGCTGCACCAAGCGAACAAGATGCAATATTAATTCGTCCGCCATCTAATCCTTGCATAGCAATCTTAAAGCCATCTCCTTCTTTTCCTACTAAATTTTTTATAGGTACTTTACAATTATCAAATATTACTTGAGCTGTTGGTTGCGAATTCCAGCCCATTTTATTTTCTAATTTTCCAAAAGAAAGACCTTCAGAATTTTTATCTACTATTATACAGGATATTCCATTGGCACTTTTATCTCCAGTTCTAACCATAGTTAAATAAATATCTGACAATGTCGCTCCAGATATAAAAGCTTTTGTTCCATTGAGTATATAATAATCTCCATCTTTCTTAGCCGTAGTACTTAATGCAGCAGCATCTGAACCTGAGCCAGGTTCTGTTAAACAATATGAAGAAATTAATTCCATAGATATTAATTTTGGAAGATAATTATCAAAATGATAATCGGAACCATATTTAGAAATCATCCAAGTTGCCATATTATGAATTGATAAGAATGCAGCTGTAGATGGACATGCAGTGGAAAGTTCTTCAAATATAATTGCAGCCTCTAAACGACCAAGACCTGTACCACCTAATTTTTCAGGTATATAAATTCCTCCTAAACCTAAACTAGCTGCTTCTCTAAGAACGTTTACTGGTAAAGTTTTTTCTTGATCCCACTTATTAGCAAACGGTTCCATTTTTTCCTTAGCGAAAGACTGTACCATAGATTTAATTGCTGTTTGGTCGTTAGTTAGAGTAAAATCCATAATTATTCCGATGCCTTTAAAAATTAATATAAATGTATTTTCTTGACTAAACTCATTATTAAGATACAAGAATTTTGTAAAAATACACTATTATAATATAATATACTCTGTTTAATTAGGAAATAATTATGACTAATAATATAAGTATTGCTACATATCCAAATATAAGAATGAGACGAAATAGAAAATCTGATTGGAGCAGACGTTTGGTTAAAGAAAATCAGATTAGTGTAAATGATTTAATACTTCCAATATTTGTTACTGATTCTGAAAAGAAAACAGCTATAACTTCCATGCCCGAAGTAAATAGAATTCCAATAAATGAAGTTGTTGGAATAGTTCACGAAGCAAAAGAATTAGGAATACCTGCTATAGCATTATTTCCTGAAACAAATAACTCATTAAAAGATGAAAATGGTTCAGAAGCTCTAAATGAAGAAAATATCGTATGTAAAGCAACTAGATTAATAAAAGATAATATTAAAGGTATTGGTATTATTACTGATGTAGCACTAGATCCATATACTAGTCATGGACATGATGGTATAATAAAAAATAATGAAATATTAAATGACGAAACTCTTAGTATATTGTGTAAACAAGCTATCATTCAAACAAAAGCAGGCTCTGATATAATTGCTCCTAGTGATATGATGGATGGACGAGTTCAAGCAATTCGCACAGAACTAGATAAAAATGGCTATAAAAATACGCAAATTATGTCTTATGCAGCAAAGTACGCTTCATGTTTCTATGGACCATTTAGAAATGCCATTGGATCTGAAAAAAACCTCAGCAGTAAGTCAAAAAAAAGTTATCAGATGGATTTTTCTAATTCTGATGAAGCATTACGAGAAGTTGGTTTAGATATATCTGAAGGAGCTGATATGGTTATGGTAAAACCAGGCATGCCATATTTGGATATAATTTACAGAATAAAAACTACTTTTAAAATGCCTACATATGCTTATCAGGTATCAGGTGAATATGCTATGATCATGTCTGCAGTTAAAAATGGATATATTGATAAAGATAAGGCTATAATAGAATCTTTAACTTGTTTTAAAAGAGCAGGAGCAAATGGTATATTAAGTTACTTTGCTATCGAAGCTGCAAAACTTATAAATAAAGGTTAATTTAATGAAAAATATTCATCCTAATTTATTATCAGTAGCTCCTATGATGGATAGAACCGATTTACACTTTAGGAATTTAATAAGATTAATATCTAAGAATATATTTTTATATACTGAAATGATTAATGTTAATACTATTATTCATGATCAAAATAAAAGATTCCTGATTGAAGGAGATTGCAAAGGACCTGTTGCATTGCAAATTGGGTGCTCTGATCCAATTTTGGCAAAACAAGCTACTAATATTTTTGCAAAAGAAAACTTCCAAGAAATTAATATTAATTGTGGATGTCCTTCTAGTAAGGTCGTTAATGGTAATTTTGGTGCTTGCTTAATGAAGGAACCTACTAAAGTTGGTAAAATGATAGATGCAATTAAGGAAGAAACAGATATTCCTATTACCGTTAAAACAAGAATAGGCTTGGATAATTTTGATACTGATGAATTTTTAGAAGAATTTATTTCAGAATTACACTCTAAAAATGTTAAAACAGTGATAATTCACGCAAGAATAGCCATACTTAAGGGGTTAAGTCCTCATGAAAATAGGACGATTCCTCCTTTAAATTATGAAAGAGTTAAATATATTAAAAACACATTTAAAGATATGAAAATAATACTTAATGGTGGTATTAAAAATCTAAAAGAAGCTAAGTGGCATCTAAATACTTTTGATGGAAGCATGATAGGAAGAGCTGCTTGGGACAATCCTTGGATGCTCAGTGAGACAGATAATTTATTTTATAATAATAAAAATAATATGTCTCGATCAGAAATAATTGGTAAATACTTAAAATATGCAAGTAAATATATTAGTCTAGGTCATTCACAACGAAGATTAGTAAGGCCATTATTTAATTTATTCTATGGAGTTCAAGGCACAAAAATATGGAAACAACAATTAAATGAAGTTGCAAACAATAAAATATCTATAAATAGTATTTATGATTTATCCTCACAACTAGAAGAAACTATAGAAGAAGCAGCTTAGTATTATTATGATTTTTTATTAAAAGATCCGAAAGCTAACATAAAAGCTGGCAAAATAAGTAAGTTTAAAATAGTAGAAGAAGTCAAGCCTCCTATAATTATAGATGCCATTGGACCCATAATTTCTCTGCCAGCATTATCCGAATCAAAAGCAATAGGAACCATTGCAAGTGCTGTAACTAATCCTGTCATTAATATAGACGGCAACCTTTCTGTTGCTCCTTTTATTACAGTATCCTTGTTCCATTTTAAACCAACTTTAAATACTAAATGCTGATAATGAGAAATTAACATAATGGAGTTTCTTAACGTTATACCAAATAAGGTTATAAATCCAACAACTGATCCTATAGATAATATACCGCCTCCCATTGAAGCTGCAATTAAACCTCCAATTAAGGCAAAAGGTAAATTTATTAAAACTAGTAAAGTATTTCTCATATTTCCTATAGCTAATAGGACAAGAAATAATACTGCTATCATAATTAAAAATGAGATAATTATTAGTTCTTTTCGAGCTTCATTTCCTTCTATCGCACTTCCAGTTATATTAATATAAATATTATCTCCTAAATTAATATTATTTATAATATTATTAATTTCATTTAATGTTGAATTGATAGCTCCCCCTAATGGTTTTAAAGTTATAATTTGCACTTTTCTTCCAGAATCATGAAGAATATTATAGCGTCCTTTCGTTATAGATATTTCAGAAATATCTTTTAGTTTTATTGGCTGACCAAGCTTATTAAACAAAACCAAGTTTTTTATATAATCAATACTTTCTATTTGATTTTTATCTTTATACAAAAGTACTACAGGTATAAGTAAAACATCTTCATAATAGTTATCAATTATAAATCCATCTATCGCAGTATTAATAAATAATTTAGCTTGATTAAGTGAAATATTATTTTTAGCTAATAATTTATTGTTAAATTCAATATTAATTTGTGGTTTATCAAGTACAGACTTTAATTGAACATCTCTCAGCAAATTACTTTCTAATAAATCTTGATGTAGTTTATTACTAGCAATATCTATATTAACTAAACTATTACCAAAAATTTGAATTACAATCGGTGAAGTAAAACCTGAAGAAGTTTCATCTACTCTTTCAACTAAAAAAGAGTTTAGTTCAAAAGATATTCCTGGTGTATTAATTAATACCTCTCTAATCTTATCATGTACTATCTGCTCTTTTTCTCCAGTCAAATCATATAATTCAACCTCAAATTCTGAATAATGGCTTCCAAATGTATCGGCTCCTCTTTCTGCCCTTCCCGCCCACTGTGATATAGTTTTAACACCTTCTATCTGCAAAACTTTACTGCTAATTTTATCTCCAATTCTCATTGTTTCAGCCAAGGAAGTGCCTGTAATCGAAGATGTATGAATCATAAAATGCCCTTCCCTTAAGTCTGGTAAAAAACCAAAATTCAATTTAGGTGCTAAAATGATTCCTGAAGAACATAGTAAGAGTGCAATAATAGAATATAACTTAGGGAATGATGTAATATAAGTTAATATTTTCTTATAAAGAGGGGATATTAAATTTATTACAAACGGCTCTTTTGTTTCTGTATATTTTCTAAAACTTATGCTTGATAGAGCTGGTGTCAATGTCAGTGCAGAAATTAAGGATGAAAAAATTGCTAGTATATAAGCTATACCTAATGGAGCAAACATTCTACCAACTAATCCAGATAATAAAAGTAAAGGCACAAATACTAGCATTACTATTAATGAGGCATAAATAACAGAACCTCTAACTTCTAGTGACGCTTTATAGATAACTCTTAGAGTATTTAGTGGATTTTTTAACTTAGCATTTTCTCTTAATCGTCTAAGAATATTTTCAACATCTATAATAGCATCGTCAACAACTTCACCTAGTGCTATAGCTAAGCCAGCTATAACCATTATATTTAAACTTGTACCTGTACTTAATGTTAAAATAGATGCTAATAGAAGTGAAATAGGTATTGATAAAGCTGAAATTAATGCAGCTTTAAGATTAAACATAAAAATGACAAGTACAATTAATACTAAACATCCACCTAGAACTAAATGATCTAAAATACTTTCTAAGCTTTTTAAAATATAATTAGCAGGCCTAAAAATTTGATCATGCAATTCAATTTTATTACTTCTAATTAAAGCTTTAAGTTTACTTAAAGATTGATCTATAGATTTTGTTATAGCAACAGTGTCAGCATTTAACTGTCCAATGATCATTAGAACAATGCCATCTGTAGCTTCAATACTAGCTTTACTAATTTGTTTTGCAGCAGTAAATTTTATAGTTGCTATATCCTTTAACTTAAAATATTGGCCATTATCATTTAAGAGATTTATTTCTCTAATTTTCTCAATAGGTATTACATTGTTTGAGACAATTTGTAATTCCTGATTAGGTGTTTGAATTGAACCAGATACAATTAAGTTAGATGCTTTGATATGATCAACAATGCTTTCAAGGCTAATAAAATATTTCAGAAGTTTATCTTTATCTAATATTATACTTAATTGCTTCTCGTAACCCCCAAAGACATTTACATCAGCTACACCATTTAAAGATAATAAAGCGGGTGAAATATGTTGATCTACAAAAGTTCTTAAATCTAATAAATTTTTTTCTTCAGAAGTAAAACCGATAGTCATAATTGTAGCAGCTGAAGAAGCTAAAGGCATCATTAAAGGAGTATTTGCATTAGATGGAAGTATATTTTTAACACCATTAAGTTTTTCCAATACTAGTTGTCTATTAACATTATGATCTGAATTTTCTTTAAAAGTTAAGGTTATTACAGATAGACCTGCAATAGATTCAGATCTCAAATAATCCATATTAGGTATAGCTGCCAAATAGGACTCAAGCGGTCTTGTTACGTTATTCTCAACCTGCTCAGCTGATAGACCTTGAGATTCAGTTTGAATAACAACTAATTTAGGCGAAAACTCAGGAAAAATATCTAAAGACGTTTGAAATAATTTCCAAGAACAAAAAAGAGAAATTAATAAAACAAAGGAAATGGTTATTAAAGGTTTATATATGGATAATCTAATTATTGAATAAAACATTATAAATTCTAATCATCATCTTCTTGCATAATTTGCGAGCGAAATTCCTCAGCTAATAATATTTGAGCTCCAGATACTACAATATTCAAATTTAATAAGGAATTAGTGCAAAAAACTTTATTATTATCTATAGTATAAAAATTAGTTATCTCCTCCTTATAAAAAATTTCATTATTTTCTCTAAAATATGCCCATACTTTTCCACCGTGATAGAGTAAAGCACTTTCTGGAATAAAATAACCGTCAATCAAGTCTTCATTTTCCAGTAAAACAGTTAGCTTGCTATTTGATGAAATTTTTATATTTTGTAATAAAAATATACCTACATTACCTCTTAAATTTGAATTCCCATTATAAGGGTTAAGAAAAATTAATTCTTCATTTTTAAATTTATAATTTCTATTTTTATTAGTTAAATTAACATTTTCTATGATTAATAAAGAAGAAGAATTATTTATTAAAGAAGTAAAAATCTTTCTTTCACTAAGAACATCATTCACTAATATACTGCCGTATTCTAATTTTATTTCACTAATAAGAAAATCCATATCTTTTTGTATTGAATTCATATCAGCTTTAATTGATTCAATTTTAAACTCTACTTCCTCCAAATCTTTAAGAGCAATACTACCCTGCTCATCATAAAGAGATTTCAATCTCAAATATATTCTTTCATTATGTGTTTTGTTAATTTTGCTCTTACTAAGCTGTACATTCAAAACGTCGTATTTACTAACTACATCTAATAAGTTTTTATAACTTATAGATATAGCGTTTATTTCTTCTTCTAATGTAATTTTATCTTGTGTTAATTTAGAAACAATAATTCCAGCATCTTTAATTTCATCATCAGATAATTTTATAACTAATTTATCTTTATAGTACTCTACTCTATTAATTTCATAATCATCATCGTCATCATCGTCATCATC
>CEUR01035659.1_pt1 | contig 26477 bp, 23 predicted proteins | sample 356411 | NCBI WGS metagenome assembly CEUR01 (sample SAMEA2622715, study PRJEB7988) | marine metagenome | biome: marine biome (ENVO:00000447); feature: surface water layer (ENVO:00002042); material: "saline water (ENVO:00002010), including plankton (ENVO:xxxxxxxx)" | depth 5 m
CTTAAAAACTTAAATGATACCTATAAATTTATTTCTAATCAACTAGATATTGCAAAAGCAAATTTTTATAAACTTCAAGATAGTTTAGCTGTTTTTAGCGATAAAAATATAAATATTAAATCTGATTTATTTCTTAACAAATATTCTAGAATTGAGTCAGAATATAATATTTCAAAAAATATTTATAATGAGTTAGCATTAAATAAAGAAAAAACAGCTATAGACGTTAAAAAAAATACTCCAATATTTACAATAATCAAACCTGTAGTTATACCTAATAAAAAGTCTGATCCAAATAGAAGTTTAATTATCATTATTTTTTCTTTTATGGGTTTAATTATTACCTGTATTTATACTTTATTAAAATCTACTTTAGTAGAAATTTGGAAAGAAATTAACAAATAATAGAGAAGCCATAATACAGATTCTTTTCAAAAATTAAATTTTAACTTTATTATTTATTAAAGATTTTTTTTAAAGTAGTAAAAATCCGATCAAACTGTTCCTCTGTCAAGTTTGAACCACTTGGAAGGCAAAGGCCTTTTTCAAATAATTCTTCACATACACCCGTACCATAAAACTTAGCTCCCTCATGAAGTGGTTGCATGTGCATGGGTTTCCATAAAGGGCGCGATTCTATATTCTCACTATCTAAAGCAACTTTAACATCTTCTCTAGTTAAACCTTCTGTTAATTGCGGATCTATTAATATTGCAGTAAGCCAATAATTACTGAAATAATCAGGGCCTGGTTCTGTTTGAAAAGTAATGCCATCAACATCTGCAAAGAATTCATGATAACGTTTATTGTTGGCTCTTCGTTGTGCTACTCTTTCATCTACTATCTTCATTTGACCACGACCAATTCCAGCAACAATATTACTCATTCTATAATTATAACCAACTTGAGAATGCTGGTAGTGTGGGGCTTTATCTCTGGCCTGAGTAGCCAAAAAAAGTGCTTGATCAATATAATTTTTATTTTTGGATACCAAAGCACCGCCACCACTAGTGGTTATGATTTTATTACCATTAAAGCTTAGCGCAGCCATTTCACCAAAAGTCCCACATTTTTGAGACTTATAATGAGAACCTAATGCCTCAGCAGCATCTTCAATAATAGGCACACCATATTGATTAGCAATATTTTGTATTTCATTCATTTTAGCAGGCATACCATATAAATGAACAGGCATTATTGCTTTAACAGATTTATGCTTATATTCTTCTAAGGCATTTTGCAGTGCTATAGGACACATATTCCAGGTATCTTCTTCTGAATCAATAAACACAATCTCGGCATCTAGATAACTCACTGGATTAGTAGTACCACAAAAAGTAAAACTTTGTATCATTACCACATCTCTAGCACTAATATTTATAATCTTTAACGCTAAGTGAAGTGCAGCAGTTCCAGATATTAAAGCAGCTGCATGTATTTCATTATTAATACTAAGAAAGGCTGAAATATCTGTTTCAAAACCATCGACATTAGGTCCTAAAGGGGCTACCCAATTGGTACTGAATGCTTCATTTACATAATCTATTTCATCCCCACCCATATGCGGAGAAGATAAATATATTTTAGGTTTAGTCATTATCCTATTTTAATAATTTTTATTTTAATTTTATTCAAAAAACCCTGCTTCATTTATATTTTTAACAGTTAATTATTTCCTTTAAAATATTCTGCAGTTGACGTGTTATTCTGATTTACACCTTCTGATTTTATAACCTTCAATATTGTCAACATTAAAATTTTTATATCTAAAACAAGCGATAAATTATTCACATACCAAACATCAAATTCAAACTTTTTTTGCCAGCTAATACCATTACGTCCATTAACTTGTGCCCAACCTGTTATTCCAGGTTTAACTTCATGTCTTCTCTTTTGAAATTCGTTATATAATGGTAAATATTCTGGCAATAAAGGTCTAGGACCTATTAAACTCATTTCACCTTTTAACACATTAATTAATTGAGGTAATTCATCTAATGATGTTTTCCTTATAAAATTTCCAATTTTAGTTATGCGTTCCGAATCAGAAAGTAAATTACCATTACTATCCTTTTTATCATTCATTGTTTTAAACTTAATAATTTGAAATATTTTTTCATTTTTAGAAGAACGCTGTTGAAAAAAAAAGGGCTTTCCTTTATTGACAATCAATAAAAGGATAATAACTACTATAAATATAGGACTTAGTAAAATTAAACCTATGAGGGCAATGATGAAGTCTAGTAAAGGTTTTATTGTAAATCTATACATTAATTTAGTGTTTAGTTAACACACAAAATTCTGATTTAAAAAAATCACTAATATAAATGTAATGACCAAATGCAAGTAATGTATCTTTCATTATATGTATTTTTTACTAGCCTTAAAAAAATGTTATTTATGACAAACTTAAAAATATGAATAAAACTTTTCAACAAAAACTAAAAAGATAACGAAATATGTTATAATTTTAGTAAATCGGACCCCCTAAGGTAGAATAAGAAATAAAATTTGAAATTATCACTTTACCATCCCATGGATTATCAAAATTTGTAATTACCCCTATATCTGGAAATCTAACAACACCTAAGTCAGCTAATTTTTTTGCGACCGAAAATCTTTCATGTTTTTCAAGTCCTAATGAAACAGATTGAACTTCATCATAAATTAAAGGTAAAATGTCATCATAATTACTACACTTTTTTACATGTATCACTCTTGAAAATGATGGAAGCTCTAAAATGAAATTATTATTATTAATTATAGCCCAACTAAGATCATCTGCAGCAATCACATTTCCAGTAAAATCAGCAGTCATAACAGCTTCATTTACTGAATAGTCATTTTCAACTATTTGTTTAGGTATTAAATCAAGAGTAGTATTTAATCCCTCTGCTAAACTATTACAAAACTCGGACAAATCATCTCCATTATAAAAAATAGTATGAGGGGAAGAACATGCTCTTTGTTCAAAAGAGCTTATATCTCTACTTAACTTTAAAAAAAATGATTTTCTATTCAGCCTATTATTGATATAATCTTTTGAGATTATAGAGAATGAGGTTTTGGGTCCAAACATAACATCATTACATGTATTTTTATGGTTATATTTTTTAATTGATTTTATAGCATTTCCTCCACCCCAGGCAACTCTAACATCTGCAAATTTTGAAATCAAATTATTTGATTTTGTATTATTTCTACTAAATCTTGCAACAATTATAGATTCCTTAATATCCTTTCCAAAGTAAATTTTATCGTTCCAATTAATTTTAATATTATCTAGATTTTTAATCATTTCAAATAAGCTACCGTCTTCATTAGAACTTACCTTTACAATATTTTTATTTTTAGTAATTATAGATTGAATCAAAACCAACATACCTAATAACGGAACATTTCCAGCTACCCAGTGAGATATAATTCCCTTTGGTTTTGTGTATACATATGTACCTGGATTATTTTTTGAAACTTGAAAATCATCTAAAGAAAATAAGTTCTCCAAGAGGCTATCATTTAATAATTTTATTAAATTATTTTTAGAGCACCATCTAGAGATAAAACTTAATCCTTGTTGTTGTAAATGTTTTAATTTTGGGTTTTCAAGCCATGATAATGATAGTCTTTCTAATATTAATAACAGAGGTTCAATTGGAATATTGATCCCTTTAAGTTTTTTTATTTCAATTTCTAAGTCATTTGTTTTTTTATCATAAATATATAATTCGTTACTTTTTTCAATTAATTCCATTTTCTTACCAAGAATATCACCACAGCCTCTAATTTCTGACTTTGGCTTTCTACCAGTAATTTTAAAAAAATCTGTTTCTCTTCCACATTTACAATTTGATCCTAATATACCCATATCATCAGTTAAAATTGAAGCTCCACTATAAGATTTCGGGAATGATGATATAAATTGTAAAAGACCATTTTTATTGTAACCTATGTTATTTAATTTATTAATATCCCTTACAATTACTCTTGTATTATTAGGAATATGTTTATGACCAAACTCACAATCAGGAAAGTTAACACCCATAAGTTCTGTAAAACCATAAATATCTATGACATTGTTAAGTTTTAAAATATCAGATGCAACTTTATTAAATTGAGATTTTTCAATTTTTTCAGTTTCTAATTTTTTCCAACCGCCTATATGTATAAGAGTTGACTTATTTAAAATATTTTCGAAATTCTTTTTATAATCGTATTTTAGAATATAATTATATATCATATAAGTGAATCCAAAATGTAAAATATTTTTATTATTTGATTTAGTAAATTCATTTAATCCATCAATATCAAGCTCAATTTTAGATTTGTTTTTCTTTAATGCAAAAAAATATTTACTTGAAAACCTCATATAAGCAATATTTGCAGACATTCTTGCTCCAACCTCTGAGGCATTCTCCTTTGAAGGGGGTAAATCATAGATGATCATTGGCCGTTTTTCAGGACCAAGGTAGTCTTTCATAATTGAATAACTTAACATTGACTGAGCTTTAGTTGCTTCCTCATCTAGGTAAATTTTACTTGCTATACCACTAGTTCCAGATGAACTGATTATTAATTGATTTTTTAAATTATTTATATTACTTAACATTTCAGGATATTTTTTAAAAACTGAAACATGAACAAAAGGTAATTTGTCTAAATCAGGGATACTTTGAATAGGACCTATATGGTTTTTCTTCTTTAAAAATCTATCAAAATTTTTATTTCTTTCTCTATGATGATTCAATTTTGAATTTAATTCTTCTAAAAATTCTTTATTGTTTTTATTATAAATCATTTTAAAAACTTATTAATTATTAATTCACTTAAATAAGAATAACGACCGGCTGAATCCATTAGAGCAGATTTTTTATCAACATTAAGCAAATCAAAATCGACAATAATTTCACCAAATATTTTAATCCAATTTTTATAAAACCATATAAAAATGTTTTTTTGCTCAGGAATAAGAAATTTTATGATTTCATCATCAATTGAATAAAGTTTAGTAAATAATGAAGTAACAGCTACACTATGTCTAATTTTAATATTAGAGTTATGTGCAAATACATGCACTGGTCCAACTAAATGTTTGTCTTGTGAAAGACCACCTATATATGAGTATAAACAGATATTTTCTACTGAAAGATTCAAGTTTTTTTTTGTATTATTTTTAAAATGTTCTAGTGCAAAAATTTTAATAGCTGTAAGAGAACTTTGATCTTGAAGTTTTGAAAATAATGACTCTATTATATGTAAAAGTGAATCACCTAAACCTGATAGTTTTATCTGCATAGGAAGACTTTCTATATCATTTATACTATATATAACTTCAGAGGCAATAAAAGAGGAAGAAATCAAATAATGTTTTTTATTACTATTAAGAATTACAGATGATGTAGATTGTTCAGAACCACTTCCATTTATACAACATACTACATAAAAATCAGGCAGTTGATTAATATTAGAAATTAATATTTTGTTTTTATTAAATAAAATTTGATCAGATTCATAACCTTGTAAAGCATATGCTGCTTTGGCAGTATCAATAATTGACCCCCCTCCAACTGCAATTACAATATCTGAATTAATAGTTATTTGAGATGAAAGTTGTTTTATATAGCCGAAATCAGGTTCATTTTTTGAATTAACAACAATAATTTGAAAATCAATAAAAGATTTATTGGATATAATTTCTTTATTTACCCTATCGAGATATCTATTAGATGTAAAAATTAATGGCCTTAATTTATTTTGAATTTTTGATAACTCAATTATTCCATCTTTTTTTATTTTAAAATTAAACTTCATATCTACTAATATTTCTAATTTTTTTTAGACTTTTAGTATAAAGAATTTTTTTAACATATTTGATTTTGGCAATATAAGATGTTTTAACGAATAAAAATTTTATTAAATCATTTTCTTTTATATCCTTTTTTATATTTAACGGTATAAAAACTTTGAATCCTTTATCATCTTTATTTTGAATAATTAGAGAATCAAGTATATTATCAAAAGTAGATATGATTTCATTTTCCAACTTTATAACATTAAATTTTATCCCGTTTATATTAATTATTTCTTTATTTCTTGCTTCGTAAGCATATCCACAATCATTTTTTTTTACCAAATCACCAGTTCTCAGAAAAGGATTTCCTTCTATTATTAAGTCATAATTTATATTTAAACCTGATGAGTCAAGGTATCCTTTAAACCAACCCATAGGATTTATTAAAAGTTCAGAATCTTTAACAATAAAATCATCCCTATTATTTTTTAAAATTAAAGTTTGATTTTTTAATAAATCTGAAAAATCAATAATACTAAAGCGAGTAAATTCAGTTGATCCATAATGATGTTTAAATTTAAAATCTTTAAATTTTGATAATGTCACAAAACTTTTAATTAAATCTTTAGACATTCTCATAGAACCTGACTCAAACCAATATTTAAAATTATTATTTTTAATAATATCAAAAAATATTTCAAAAAACATTTCTAAACCACTAACAACTCCTCCTATAAATAATTTTTCGGTTTCTAGTAATGTTTTATTAATGAATTTCAAATCTGTAACAGATGACGCTACATAAATATTTGACGACCTCTCAAGTGCACATCTTAATCTCATTAATCCAAAGCTATGAGTTACTGGCATTATAATTAATTCTGAAACATGTTGATCAACTTGGAATGATTTATTTATTCTTTTAACATGATTATTAAGAATTTTCTTATCCCAAACCACTACCTTTTCCATACCACTTGTTCCAGAACTAATCATCAACTCACATGAATTAATCCTAGCTTTGAATTTAAAATTTGAAAAAACTAACTCCAAATTATTTACATCAAAAAAATAAATATTACTAAAATTTTTTTCTAAAATTTTTTTTAATTCATAAGGAATTTTATCGTAATGATTAAATTCTAGACTGACTAAACTATGTTTAGATAAAAATGAGGATCTATATTTTAAAACAAAATTGGCATTTCTTTTTCCAGAAATTATAATTAGGCCTTCATCAAATGAGTTTAAATAAATTAATAATTCATTAATTTTTGACTTAAATTTTTTTGAGGATAAATTTTTAGTCTTATCACAAACTATCATTAAGTTTTTTTTTAGACAATTCAATTAAATCAGAAATTACTTCAATTTCCATTAATTCTTCAAAAGAAAATACTTGACCAATTGATTCCTGAATTTCATTAATAATAATCAATTGTGTCATACTATCGGCATTCTCTAAACTCATTAACGGAACATCAACATCTATAATTTCGTCAATCATCAAATTTTTCTTAATTACATTTAACACTAACTCTTCTGTATTCATATTAATAATTTATCATTTAATTTATTATAATTATATACTTGATAATTTTGTATTTCTACTTGTGCAAGCAGATGGAGTTTTAAGATTAAAATATATATATGTCATAGCATCAATCTTAGAATTCTTAGAAATTCTCAAGCCTTGCTTTATCACTGAGTTAGCACCTATCAAAACATTTTCTCCAATAATTGAATTTCCACCAATAACTACACCTGGATTTAATGAAGAAAACTCTTCTATTTTAACATCATGTCCAACAGTAACTCCACAATTTATTATACAATTATCTGAAACAGATGCCCGAGATGAAATTACTGCTTTAGGTGCAACATAAACACCTAAACCTATACTAGCAGATTCACAAATATATGCAGTAGGACTAATTATTGATGTTAATTCTAATCCTGCATCTAATCCAATATTAATACATTTTTTTTTAATTTCCGTATTAGTCATTGATGCAATGAAATATGACTTATTATTAATATTAATATTTTTAGATAAATCAGAGTATTCTAATGTATTTTCCATTGAGGAATCACTTAAATTATGGACAACAAAATAAATTTTAGAAAAAAAATTTAAAGATTTAGAAGAATAATATATTTCTAAAGCAGTACTTCTTTCTCCAAAAATATAAAGATGATTATGCATTGATTCTAATTATTGAATAAACGATAATTCAAAATAAAAGTAATTTATCGTTATTTTTAGTTTAAATATAAAATTTAAAAATTTCTTTTAGGAATATTTTTAAAGGCATTTCATAAATTATTTTTTTTTAATAATCCATTATATTCATTTAATAATAAATTCCAAAAAATTTTTCGTTCATATTTTTTTTTAATTTCATTTCTGGATTTAGACTTAAAATACTTAAATAAGCTTTTGTCATCGTAAATTTTTTTCATTGAATTATAAATTGCATTTGTGTCTTTTACAGGTATAATTATGCCATTTACATTATTTTTTATAATCTCATTACAGCCATTTATATTTGAAACTATACTTGGTAGTCCCATAGCACCAGATTGCATGACAACATTTGGAAAACCTTCTCTATAACTTGGAAAGACTAAACAATTAGAAATTGAAAAATAAGGCCTTACATCATTTTGATAACCAGCCAAAATAATTTTATTATTACGATTTATTATTTTCATTGTAACAAAATCTAATGGATCAAGATCCTCTTCCATAGAACCTACCAATAAAAGTTTTATATTATCATTAATCTTAGATAATTTATCAAATGCCTTAATTAATTCATTAATACCTTTCGCGCTTACAATACGACCTACGAATACATATACAAAATCTTTTTTTTTAATACCTAAACTATTTTTTAGAATTTCATTTTCATTTTTTGAAAATAGCTTTGGATTAAAATATGATGTATCTATTCCATTAGAGCTTCCATTTCCAATTATTTTAAGTTTATTATCATTAGTAAATCTATTCTGCAATATAAAATCTTTTAACAAATAAGAATTTGAATATACCACAGTAGATAATTTATAGGTTAATTTTTCTATAAAATTCAAAATTATCCTTTTAAATCCTTGAGTCTCAACTAAAGGAAGTCCAGCTACAGTGTGCAACCTGATTGGTACCCCAGCTAATATTGAAGCTAACATTCCAACTATTCCTGCCTTTGGTGTATGGGAATGTACAATATGAGGCTTTTCTTTTCTTAGCAGCATAAATAATTTAAAGGTTGCATATAAATCCTTGAAAATGGTTATTTTTCTAGTCAAATTAATAACAATATGTTTACATTTTTCATTTCTTATGACATCATCTATTTCTATTCCATTAGAGCTAACCATAATAACATCGAAACCATTCTTTCTCATGTAAGACATTTGTCCATTTAATAAATGCTTGAACGAAATTGGAACGGTGGTAATCCTAATAAGTTTATGATTTTTTTTCAAAATTTATAATTAAATCCAATTATCAAAATATTCATTAATACCCAATTTTGATATATAATTAATTTTAGATTGTCTTTGATATTTATTTAATTTAGTCTTCAACCCTAAATCAATAGCCTCCGAGAATTTTTCAATATTATTTATATCAGAATTTAAAATAAAATCAATTTTTGAAACTGCAGCAGTACAATGTGATGACAAAACCTTATCATTTAAATATATCATTTCATTTAAAATATTTGGGAAACCTTCAATTCTAGAAGAAATAATACACAAATCTGTATTTTTAATTAAATGATATATATTATTTTGAAACCCAGTAAAAATTACATTTTCTGATAAATTAAGTTGGTTTACCTGATTAATTAAATTGTTCATTTCAGGTCCATCTCCAGAAATTATTAATTTATGCGTTAATTTAGTATTTGAGATATTATATGCCTTAATTAACAAATCAAATCCCTTCACATTAACTAATCTTCCAGCTGCAAAAATATATGGATTTTTTATGAAACTTTTTTTCTTAACTAATTTATCTATAATAGATGTATCTAGTGGATTATGCTTGACAACATATTTTTTTCCTTTTAGAAAAGGACAATATCTAATTACATCTAACATCATTTCTTCAGTTTGAAAAATTATTTTATCAGAAATCAAATACGAAAAATATAAAAAATATATTGGAATTAATTTTATTATATTAAATCTTCTAAAGACTTGAGTACTTTCTCTTATAATTAAATTTTTACATTTCAAAAACCCTAAAACTCTTAAAAGTCCTAACAAGGAGTTAGCCAAAATTAACGAAGAGGATGCTAGAAAATATTTCTTATTTCTTATAAAATTTAGAAGCCTTACAATAGAGAAAAGATTTAAATTACCAATGTAATGAGTGTTAAAATTCTTCCAAAAGTCTGTAGTTCTATCTCCAAAAATTATAATATCACATTGATAACCTTTTGAATAATAATAATTAGCACAATAACTTAAAATTTTTTCAGCACCACCAACCTTATCTGATAATACAACTATTAAGATTTTCATTTCTTGAAATTTTTTAAATACCAATTAAAAAAACAATAATTTCTCCATATATAATGAAAATCAACATTATCAAATAATTTTTTATTAAACATGTCTAACTCTTTTTCCAATTTTTCAATATTAACTCCTGGAATATTTTTATAATCTATTTCTTTTAGATTATTAATGAAATTATTTTTATTACCATTAATGGCATATTCAAAAATTGGAGGTGAAAATCCTTTTTTTCCTTTAGGGATATTTAGTTTTTTTAATTCTTTATTAAATAGTTTTTTTAGTAGTGTTTTTGAACCTAGTGGAAAAAAACTTATAAGAGGAAGAGTAGAAAAATATTCATGTAATCGATAATCCAAAAAAGGACTTCTAAGCTCTAAAGAAAAAGCCATAGATGATCTATCTAATTTAACATTATTATTTTCGGGTAACCAAACTGTACTATGTAAAAAAGAAAACTTATTAACTATAGATGGGATCTCTTTTAGTTTCTCATATATTTTTCTTCTTTTCAAAAAGGAATAAATATTATTATTTATATTAAAATTAGTAAAAAATATTATTGAGCAATCAGTCCTATTTTCCTGTTCGATTACAGAGCAAAATCTTTTTAATTTAATTGCTTTACTTATAGAAAATAACCTTATTACATTAGAAAGCATTTTTCTTAGAGTAAATGGAAATAGATATATAATATCCAAAAACAATAAGTACTTATATTGATTATAACCTAAAAATAATTCATCTCCACCATCTCCTGTAATAGATACAGTCGCTAATTTTTTATATTGTTTACTCATAGCTAATAATGGAAGTGAAGCAGTATCAGAAAATGGCTCATCAAAATAATCAAACATTTTGTCCATATATGCTATAACCTCTTGAGCATTAAATTTTATTATTTTAGGGTCTAAATTTAAATAATTAGCATTTTTTAAAACATCTTGGCTTTCATCAGCAGAATAACCCTCAAAAGAAACAGTAAAAGATAAAATTTTCTCTTGAGAATTTTCAGAACATACACTTGCTAATACACTTGAATCTACACCTGATGAAAGAAAAATTCCCTTCTTTGCATCTGAATATAGTCTTATATTAATAGCATTTTCGACTATTTTTTTAATATTCATTAAACCCTTTTTAAATCGAAAAAAAGTTCTTCTCGTTGGGTAAGACCAATAAAATTTTTTATCTGACGATTTTGAATTTAAATTATATTTTAAAAACTCACCTGGATTAATTTTAGATATGTTTTTATAAATTGAATAAGGAGATGGTACATAACCAAAATCAAAGTATAATTTAAGAGAAGTTAAATCAATTTCGTTTCTATTTTTAATAGAAAAAAGTTGGCTACATATTTCAAATTCTCCATTTTTATTAAACAAATAATATAGAGGCTTAACACCTAATCTGTCTTTGATACAATATAAATCCTTAGATTTTCTATCATAAATAATTATAGAGAACATCCCATTTATTAACTTTAAGAAATCAATTCCATATAGTTTATAAAGATTTAAAATAACTTCAGTGTCACCCTTTGTTTTAAATTTATATCCATGAGAAATTAAATCATCCCTTAGCTCTATAAAATTATATATTTCACCATTAAAAACTATTACTAAGTCATCATCAAACATTGGCTGGTTAGATCTTTTATGAAGATCAATTATAGCTAGTCTATTATGGCCAAACCAAATTCCATCAATATTGCAAGCATCCCATGAATCAGGTCCTCTAAAATTAATTTTACTTAATCTATTTTTAAACTCTTCTAAAGAGTAAGAAATATTTGAACAATAAAAACCACACATTGTTTATTTTTTAAAAACAATTAATGTATCTAATCCGTAATCCTCAATTTTAAGTGATGAGAAGTTATACTGACTAAAAATTTTATTTATTTTTTCTTTACTGGGTGGAGGATGTCCAATTTTAATATTAAATTTTTCATTAAATATAAATTGTATTTTAAAAAAAAATCTTTTAAAACCATTAATTTGAAGTCTATTTTCATTGTGTAACACACCAACAAACACACCTGTTTCATTTAAGGCATTATAGATTGATTTTAAAAAAATTTTATCATCTAAACAATAATACCAACAAACTCTGTTAAAAATTATATCATATTTCCCCTCAATATTATCTATAATATCTAACTTAAAATTCCAATTTTGGTTATTTGATTTCATCAATGTGAATGCTGATATTTTGTATTTTAACGAAACATCATGCCAAGTCACTTGAGCACCTAAGTCATAAAATTTTTTACAATATAACCCAGGTCCAGCACCTAAATCTAAAATTTTAGTGTTTCCAGGATTAATATATTCACCCACAATCTTAATAATATTTTTATCATATTGTATACCCAAATATGAATCATCTATATATTTAAGAGCATATTCTATTGGAATAGGATCTGGATTTAAAAACAGTCTTAATTTAGAAATAATATTATTAATCACCTTCTTAAAAATTTAAAAATAAAACTAATCGGATAAAATAATAAAGATGATATAAACCCTTTATTATAATTTTTCTTTTCTTTTGAAAAAGAGGTTATATTATTTAAATGAGTTATCAGTTTAGATTTTAATTTTATATAATCCTTTTCTGACATAGTATCTAAATGAATGCATATTGTATATAATCCAAAACCAAAATTCAAAAAACTAGAAAAAAGGTGTGGAAAAAAAATAATATCAAATTTTTTATATGGGTATAAATTAAATCCATCAGTAATGTATTTAATTCCTAAGTTATTAAGAACTTTTATTGTATTTAAGTCAAAAGTATGAGACGGAGCCATAAAAAGTTTAGTCTTAATACCATTTTTATTAAAAATATCTAGTCCCTTTTTAATTTTTTCGTATTGAATTTTGTAATCAACATTAGAAAACTCTGATTTTCTTCCGTACTTCAATATTCCTCTAGAATTATTAAGATAGATGTGATCATACCCATGTAATGCAATATCACATTTTTTAGACTCATAAAGACCTCTTATCTTATTCCAGAAAATTGATTTAGAAGTTTTATTACTAGTTATAAGAGAATTGTCTTTATTGTTAGGTATGACTCCAATTATTGGCTTAATCTCTAGCATATTTAGGGTATTAATAAAATCGTTAAATCTAACAAAATCCATACCCTCATGAACATCATCAATCCTAATTATAAATTTTTTCATTATTAAAGTATTTAAAATAAGAGAGACCAAATAATAACCAAAAGAAAACCATTGAAATACGGAGATCCATCAATAAAATAAAAGCAAAGAGAAAAAGGGAATAATATTTATTTATACCTACTCTAAAATTTAACGAATTAAAAATAATAAAAATAAAAAAAGAACCAAAAAACAATCCAAATGATGTCAAAATTGATAAAAGAGTTGAGAGTTCAGAAAAATCAGTTCCAATTACACCAAAACCTTTACCTAAAAGTAAATAATTAATTTCTGTAAAAAGCTTAAAAAAAGGTTCGGAAAATCTAGCTAAAAAAGATCCATCATCAGATAATGAAGTTATCCTTGTTTCATAAATAAAAAAATAGTAATCATAGGTGTAATAAAAACCAACAACTAATATTGGAATAATAAGCCATTTTGAAACAACTTTTCTAAAAATTAAAAAATAAAAAACTATAGCTCCAATTATTCCAAACAAACTGAATGATAATATAACTGTTAAAAGTGAAATTAATGAAATTGAATCATAATAATTTGGTGATAAATGATATTTTAGAAATATAAGAGCTAAAATAAAAAAACTATAATTTTGAGGCTCAATAAATAGACCTGAGGATCGAATAATTGATAAATTATTTATATTTCTTGTAACTTCCCCTGTAATGCCTACTATAAAATCTAAATGATCTCCAGTAACTAGAAAATAAATAAATTGAATTAAAAAAAAAGAAATGTGGACTGATAAAGATAGATTTATAGCAAATATTATTGTGGATAATTTATTTTTTTTCAGATAACTTTGTAAAAATAAGAAGTATACAATACCTATAAAAAATCCTAAAATTGTCTGAAAATATATAGTGCCTTCTTTAATAAAAAGAGGTAAAAATAATAAGTTAATAATTACAATTATAATTAGTAATAAAGATATTAAAAGGTCAGATTTGAAGAATTTTGAATCAAAATGAAATAGTAATAATAACGATAAAATAGGGAATGGTGCTAATGAAATATTATAAAAATAAATTGATTGTAGTGTACAAAAAAACACAATTAAAAAACAACGAGTTTTTTCTAAATTCAAAACTAAATTCATAATAAAAAAAATATTTTTTTCATTTATTCATATAAGTTATTAATCGTTTTTTTAATAATAAAATATCCTTAATATAATTTGAACATACTATAAAGACTGTTAACAGAATAACCATACTTACTATTATTACAAATATTAACTTTAATAATGTAAATTGAGGTAATTCAAGAATAGTACTCAAAAAAACTATAATAGTATAAATTGAAAATGGTACAAATAAATCCTTTTTAAAAAAAGAAATAAAAACATTGAAAGTAAACAATTTTATTGCTAAAAAATATGTTAGAATTAATAGTATCGCATTAGAAAAACACCATGAATAAGCTACAAAGAGCATATTTTTTTCAAATGAGAAGGATAATATTAAGCTGAAATATAAAAAAAATATAAATATGTACAACATATTGATTTCCTTAGTCTTTCCTAATGAAGTATAAATTGATATTATTAAAATATGAAGAGTATAAAAAACGGTGCCTAATAAAACAGGATTCAAAAAAACTAAACTTTGAGCAGTAACTAATTCATTTTGAGTCCATATTGAAAAAATACTTTCTTGAAATAAAAATAATAATGATGAAAAGGTAAATACAAGAATCATGCACAACTTGTATCCTTTTCTAAAAATGAAAAAAGATTCTTTTTTTTTACCTTTTGTATAATTTTCTACAAATTTTGGAAATAGAGCTGCAGAAATAGGATATACTAATTGAAAAAGACTTAAAGAAGCCATACTTGCTAAAGAATAATAAGCTAGCTCAGATGTTAAAAAAAAATTTGAAATTACAAATCTATCTATTGCAACATATAGTGTACCTATAATTGAATATATTCCAATACCCAGAATATAACTTTTATTTCTTTTTAAGATATTTAAATAAAATTTAGCTTTTATAAAACTTAAACCCTTTACTTTCCAAACAGTAGAAATCAATAAACCTGTTTGTAAAAAATATACCAATGATAAAAACAAAAAATAACCTTTAATTTCTAGGTTGAAAAAACTGAATAAAAAATAAAGAAAACCAAAATTAAAAATTCCAATTATAATTTTAATAGTATTTAATCTTACCATTTTTTGAAATCCAGATAAAATATTTTCATAAAAGCTAATTGGCCATCTAAATAATAAAGCCAACCCCATTAAAGAAATAATCATTATCAAATCATCTTTTTTTAAATATTCTACATTCAACCAAGAAATAGCAATCCACTCCGAAAAAACAAAAAGAATAAAACCAATTAGTAAAGCCATAGACCAGTAAACTATTTCAAAAGATCTTATTATATCACTTGTTTTATTTAAAATTTTGTCTTTAGCCTGAGAAGTGGCTACCTCCTTATTAATAGTCAATCCTAAACCAACATCTAGAATCACAAATACAGACATTAATGAAGCAAAAAAAGTTATTATTCCATACTCTTCAACGCTTAAATATTTAAGATATAATGGAACTAATAATATATTTAAGATGAGCATAAATATATTTCCAGAGTAATTTGCTATTATATTTTTTGTAACACTCATCTTAATATATATTCTCCATCTTTCCAAAATGAACCTTTAAATTTACCCATAGATATTCGCTCAATACATTCTGATAATTGAGCAGTTCGAGGTACATCTGAATGAAATCTCCATATAAGGTTTCGACCAGCATCAGCGATTATTTGGTACTTTTCTTCATTATAATTTTCAATTATTGATTCAAGATCAAAAATATTTTCAGCAACAAAGCAATTTACACCATTTTTAAAACCAAGATTTTCAAAACCTGCGAACCTTTGACATACTAAAACGCTACCAGCTGCTGGAATTTCAAAATACTTAGCAATTGGAGTACGAGTGACAGCTCCAGAGGTAAAACAAATTCTTGAATTACTCACCCTGTAGAATAACCTTTCTATTTGCTTCTGTCCCCAATTATAAGGTCTAGGTATATAGAGTTTACGAGATATTTTTTCAAGAAGAAATAAGAATTCTATTCTTAAGTGATAAATTCTTTCAGATATATTATACAATTTCCTAGCACAAATTCTTTCTGCATATGGAAAACCAGGTACACAGTAGCGATATTTACGATTAGATATAGGTGTATATATGAAATTGTGGCGACCAACAATATTGGGTACAGAAATTATTTTGTGAGAATAATGGGTCACAAAATTATGCCAAATACTATTTCTATTAGGATATTCATTTAAAATATTTTTTATCATTTTATTTCCAATTCGGTTTACCTCTTCAACAGATAAACTTGTATTCTTATCAACATTAGATATTACAAATAAATTTGGATCATTGATTAAATACTCAACTTGTTTTTCAGATACTATGTAATAATCCCAATTTGCAATAAAAATTTTTCTTTGATTTGCACTTACAAAGAATTTCTTAAGACCCTTTGCAAATTTATAATATAGTCGCTTTTCAAAATAAATAGTTTCGTTCTCAAAAAGATATGGATTATTAATAAAATCCTCTACCTCCATTATCATGCTATCTGTTAGCAATAAATCAAAATTATTTTTTTGCTGAACAAATGCCTCTATACCTTCTTCCAATATCTGTTCTGAAACATAGCCAGGTCCATAATAATAACAATCTGTAAACTCGCCGATTGCTTTAAGAATATTATCAGTAGTAGGATTCACATAGGATCTATTAATTCCTATAAATAGAACACGTAATCTCATGAGTTTTTAATAGTCTGATTAATATATGCATTCAACGTTCCGTAGTCTCTCCAACTACGTTCGGATACTGGGAATACTCCTACTTTTCCTCCTCTACTTCGAACAAGCTCAATCAGGTCGGTAACATGAAATAGGCCTTCTGTAGGAATAAGATCAATTAAACTGGGTTCAATCAAGTACATTCCTGTATTAATTTTATAATTTATACTTGGCTTTTCTTCTAGTGAAATTAATTCTCCCATTTCTCCTGTAGTTAATGTTCCATATTCTGATTTATTGGTGAGAACAGCGGCAACCAATGTAATATCAAACTTATTACTTGTATGGTATTTTACAATTTCACTATAGTCAGTATCAATTAAAATATCACAGTTGGATACAAAAAAAGCTTCTTTAAAAAGCCCTTTCAAAACTGCAACACCACCGATAGTTCCTCTTGGTGTTTCCTCTGAAAAGAAATTAATATTAAATGGTAAATTCAAGCTATTCATGTAGAATTTGATCAAATCAGCTTTATAGTTTACTGATATATAAAAATCCTTTATTTTATAAAATGTGAACTGGTGAATAATTTCTTCTAAAAAACTCCTGCCATTTACTGGAAGCAACGGTTTTGGAATTACATTGGTAAATGGCTGAACCCTTGTACCTAAACCACCAGCCATTATTACCACATTGTTAGTTAGAGGAACTTTATTCTCAATGGATTGGGTATCAAAGAAATCATTCCAAAAATAAACTCTCACAATATTTCCTTTTGGATCGATAATTGGTAAAAATTCAGCTCTTATGTTTATCATCATTTGTCTAATTTCGTCTTTAGAATTTTCCAGATTTCCAACAAGATTAGTTTTACGGCTGATGACCGAAACTGGTGAATTTAGATCAATATTTTTGATAATTGCTCTTTGAATATCTCCTAATGAAATCAGTGAAAAAAAACGTGAATTTTTTACAATAATAAGCAGTTTTCTTCCGATTTTATCCATCTTATGCATTGCATTCATTAAAGAGGTTGAATCACTAATACTTAATTCTGACAACACTTTTTTATCTTTCATATTTACTAAATTTTAACGTAATTTTTTAGCTGGACTTCCTATCCAAACTTCATCATCTGGAATACTCTTTGTGACTAACGAAGACATTCCGATAGTAACGTTGTTTCCAATTTTTACTTGATCTCGTATAGATACTGACGGAGCAATCCAAGTATTATCACCAACCACAACACTACCACCTATCATAGCATTTGCAATCACTGCAGTATTTTTACCAATGACTACATTATGTGCAATGTGCACAAGATTATCAATTTTGGCGCCATTTCTTATAATAGTATTTCCTAATGACCCTCTATCAATACAAGTATTTGCTCCAATCTCAACATGATCTTCAATTATTACACCACCAATGTGTGGAAATTTCTCAAATGATCCGTCTTCATTACGTTGGTAACCAAAACCATCAGCCCCAATTACTGTATTTGAGTGAATAACAACATTTTTACCTACAGTCACATTATCATATAAATAACAGTTACCGTGAATAATAGAACCTGATCCAATTTTAGTTTTACCTATATATGTATTAGGACCAATATAAATATTGTTTGAAATCTCTGCATCACGATGGATTATTGCAGCCTGATTAATTCCATTATATGACGAAGTTTTAAAAAAATTTTTAGCAATTCTTAAAAAAGTTAATTTAGGATTTTCAACAAATATTAGACATTTCTTAGACTGTATAGGAATAGTATCTTTGATGCTTAACTCACATAAAATAACTGGAGCCGGTGAGTTAATTATATAATCAAGCTTATTTTTTTTTAATGGGTTAACCCAATCTAGAGTTTCTTTATTTACATTTTCAGAAGCTTGTATATTGGTGAAGTAGAAATCTTCATTACCCGTAATAACAACATTTTTATCCAAAAAAGAATAGATATCCTTTAAATAAAATTTATTCATTATTCATAATTTTATATGCTATTAAAATTAATTTTTTCTATTTAAAATGTAAAGGAAAACTCAAGACTCCTTACAGATTCTTTAAACTTCTCCTTCCCAGTCAATATTTTTTGCACCAAATTTAAGAAGTGTTTCATCATATTTTTTTTTCATGAATGATGCATGCTCATCTATTGTTCTGTATACTCTTCTACGAGGAGGTAAGACTGTATCTTGCCACATAGCATCATGTATCAATACTTGTAAGACATTATCCTTGGCTTCGTTAATCCTTTGCTCTAAGATCTCATAACGCCAAAATCCTGTTGAGTCAGCACAATAACCATACTCCTTTTTATATTTTGTTGCATATACATTGTGCATACCTCCATAGCTATTTTGCTCACAAGTCATAGTAAAAGCATTGTTATTATGAAAAGAAAACAATCTTGGTGCTTTTCCAAAGTATTTAGTGAACGTATCCTTATCGATCAACAAAAATTGTTCCAATTGCTGAGTATCCTTAATATCCCAGAAATGAGTATCAAAGTGAAGTGCAATTTCATGCCCAAACGACTCTATCTCTTTGATGATATTAAATGTATTTATTTCAAGAGCATTATAAAAATCTCCATGTAACTGAATAAAAAAGGTAGATTTTATTCCTAATTGATATTCAATTTTTGCCATTTCAAGTGCTATTGGGACAGAAAACTCTAGATCATGTCTCAAGATGATGCTTCTTTGTGGATAATCATAAAGTATATCAAACAATTTAAATTTGTATCCCTTATTAATTGCCATTTTTAAAATATTTTTATAATTAGATAATGTAAAGTCTGAAAAACGGTATTTTTCTTCGATTGTCATAGTGTTATTTTATTTTGATGGCGGGAACTCCTTTATAAATACCGGGTTTAGTAATATTTTTAGTAACAACTGCACCTGCTCCAATTGTAACATCATCACATATAGATAATCCAGGTAGAATTGTAGCTGCTGTACCTACATAACAATATTTACCAATTGTAACATTTCCTAAAATAGTACAAGAAGGAGCCAAAGTGGAGAAGTCTCCAATGACAGAATCATGCATCACACATGCGTTTACATTCAATTTTACAAATACTCCGATAATGACATCAGTTGATACAAAAGAACCATATTGAATTACAGTTCCTCTTCCAACTTTAGAATTAGCAGAAATATATGCATTTAAAGATATCAGCGATGGATATTTAATGTTATTTTTACTATATAACTTATATATTTTCTCCCTGTTTCGCGGTATATCAGATGTGATACAAAACCCTTTATCTACAAATTCATGAATGGTTTCTTGAATAGAATCATCTGTTCCAAGAAACACAGTACCTCTTCCTACATCAGCTTTATCAATAACAGAAATTTCACTGTAATTTAACTCTTGACAGAGTTCGATTATTTCAGAGAATCCACCTATTAAAACAATTTTTAATCCCATAATAATTTAAGCAAATTGGTTAGCTATGTATTCAATATCCGCTTCAGAAAGACCTCCATACATTGGCAATGTAATCATGGAGTTGACCATCAAATCTGTTTTCGGTAACTCTTTGTAAAATTCACTATAGACAGAAAATCGGTGTACAGCTGGATAATGCATACTTGTTTGCACTCCGTTTAAAGCTAATTTATTTCTTACCTCATCTCGGTCCAATTCATTAACATTTTTCAGAACAATCGGGAAAATGTAATTTGAACTAAACTCATTATGATCCGCAAATGGAATGATTATATTATCAAGATTTTTAAATTTATCCAAATAGATTCTGCGTACTTCCGCACGTTTCTGCATATCATGATAAATTTTGTCTAATTGAATAATACCAATACTTGCCCTTATATCATCCATTCTATAATTAAATCCAAAATCAACCACATCATAGGTATTTGCGTGTCCTTTGGAACGTTCATAAGACAAACTGGTCATACCATGTGAACGTAACAACTTAGCTTTGTCAAAATACTCTTTATTATTAGTTACAAACATCCCGCCCTCTCCAGTGCTAATATTCTTATTGGAAAAGAAACTGAAACAGCCGACATCACCAAATGTACCCATTTTCTGTCCTTTATATTCAGACAAAGGCGCGTGACAAGCATCTTCAATTACCTTCAAATTGTGTTTACGAGCAATTTTCATAATTCTATCCATATCACAAGGAAAGCCGGCGTAGTGCATCACAATAATTGCTTTAGTTTTACTGGTAATCTTAGACTCAATATCTTTCGAACATATTACCGGACGTTCAAGGCTTTCAATATCGGCAAAAATAGGTACAGCATTCTGGTAGAGAATTGCATTACAGGTAGCTACAAAAGTAAGTGATGGGCAAATAACTTCATCACCAGATTTTACACCAACCAACTTCATTGCTAAGTGCAATGCAACTGTACAATTACTTAGAGCAACTGCATGATTTGCACCTATAAGTCCTGCAAACTTTTCTTCAAAGGCTGTAGTTTTTGGTCCAGTAGATATCCATTTTGAATTAATAGTTTTAATTGTTGCCTCTATCTCTCTCTCATCAAAATTTAAATCGAATAGTGGAATTTTAAAATTCATATTATAAAATTTTTTAAGTACTTAATAATTAACCTGATAATTACCGTAATTTTCCTTATGATTTAATGAATCATTAAAAACACCATATTTAAAAGCATTAATTAGTTCTTCAACTCCATCTTTAATCTTAAATTTAGGCTCAAAACCTAATGTGTTTTTCACTTTTTTAAATGATACCTTATAGTTTCTAGGGTCGTTACCGTTATCTACATATTTAACTTTTGCTGCTGGAATATAGGTTTGAATTATATCAACAAGCATTTTTTTGGTATAATTGTTAACCTCACCACCTGCATTAAATACCTCAAAATCCACTTTTTCTGATGAAGATTGAATAACAAGATCAATTAGTCGTGCAAAGTCTCTTACATGACAATATGGTCTCCATGTATGCTCATCAAAAACCAATAATTGTTCTCCAAAATAGAGATCCCTCACAAATTCACTTAAACTCAAATCGAATCTCATTCTAGGTGATAATCCAAATGCTGTAGCAAATCTAAGCACGGTGCCAGTATAGTTCACTTTTCCTTTTTTTGACATTAAGTGTATTTCTGCTTCAACTTTAGCCTTAGCATACAATGAAAGAGGATTAAGTTCAAAATCTTCATCGGCTAGCTCGTCTTCTTGTATCAACCCATAATTTGAACAGGTAGAGATAAAGATGAGTTTCTCAATTTTTTTATCGTCATAGAAATCAATACAAGTTTTTATTCCAATATCATTGATAGTAGTCGAGAGATCTGGATATTTTTTAGTAATAGGATCACCTACCAACCCACCTAAAATAACAACATTATCAATACCCTTAGAGGCTAATAAAAGGGTATTCTTATCTCTCAAATCACCATAAATAAATTCATAATTATCATCACCAAGATAAGCTTGAATAGCATTTTGATTTTGATAAACAAATTTGTCTAAAACTCTTACTTTGTATCCCAACTTTAGGAAATGCGATGTAATCACAGAACCAACATAACCAGCGCCTCCAATCAATAAAACATTTTTCATACTTATATTTTAAATTAACAATATTTTGAATTTTTATACTTTATCAAAATTTAAATACATAAAACCTTATAAATATCTCAACTTTACCTTTTTTAAATTTAAATATTTTTTTTGTAGCAATTATAAACAATCTCCAATCCTTCTTTAAAACGAATAACAGGATCATATCCTAGAGCATTTTTAATTTTTCCAATATTTGCCTTTGAATGGCGAATATCTCCCAAACGTTCTGCACCATGAAGTGCTTTTATACTTTTACAACTTATATTACGCAATAAATCAACCATCTGGTTTAAAGTAATTTGATCTCCACATGCAACGTTCATCACTTCATGTTTTGCTAATGAGGGAATCAACATTGCTTTAATATTTGCTTGTACTGCATTTTCTACAAAAGTAAAATCTCTGCTAGTTTCACCATCCCCATTTATTAAAGGTGAACAATCATCAATGAAAGCCTTACAAAAAATTGGAATTACAGCAGCATATGGGTTATTTGGATTTTGTTTTGGACCAAAAATATTAAAGTACCTTAACCCTATCGAGTGAAAATCATATACTTTACTATATACATCTGCATACAATTCATTTACCAATTTAGTCACTGCATAAGGAGACAATGGTTTACCTTCATTCCCTTCAACTTTTGGAAGGTCTAAACTATCACCATATGTAGAACTACTTGCAGCATAAACAAATCTTTTTAGGCTTGATGAATCTTTAGCAGCAGTTAAAATATTTAAAAAACCAGAAATATTTACTTCATTTGAATTAATTGGATCAGATATACTTCTTGGAACACTTCCTAGAGCTGCTTGATGGGAAATAAAATCAATTCCATTAATCACTTTCCTGCACGTTTCCCAATCACATATATCTCCTTCAACAAATTCAAAATTTGGAAGTTCTATAAAATCTTTAACATTTTCAAAATAGCCATTTGATAGATTATCAACAACTCTAACATGACCAGCATTATATCTCAATAAATATTCAACCAGATTTGAGCCTATAAACCCTGCCCCACCTGTTATTAAAAAAGAATATTTTGATAATTCGATATCGTGATAAGGTATATTATATAATTCATTATTAAACATAATTTATAATCTTGAATCTATATCTTTTTTTGGAAGAATACCTTTTACATCATAGATGATTCCATTTGGAGCAATCGATTTAATATCTAAAGATAAAAACTCTTTATGAGCAACTGCTAAAATTACAGCATCAAAAGGACCAGAAGGTAACTTAGTATTTACTTCAATATCATAATCACACTTTACTTCATTTGGATCCACCCATGGATCATAGACATCAACCTGAATATCAAAATTCACTAACTCATTATATATATCGATAACTCGAGTATTACGAGTATCCGGACAATCCTCTTTGAATGTAAATCCAAGTAACAATATCTTTGAGTCAATAACTTTAAGGTCTTTTCGCATCATCAGTTTTACAACCTCTGTTGCTACATGTTTACCCATTGAATCATTTAGGCGGCGACCAGCAAGAATAATTTCAGGATGATAACCTACTTCTTGAGCTTTTAATGCCAAATAGTAAGGATCAACACCAATACAATGCCCACCAACTAAGCCAGGTTTAAATTTCAAAAAATTCCATTTAGTCCCTGCAGCCTCAAGAACCTCATTTGTATCAATACCAATCAAATTGAATATTTTACTTAGTTCATTTACAAAAGCTATATTAATATCTCTTTGTGCGTTTTCAATAACTTTAGCAGCTTCAGCTACTTTAATGCTAGAGGCTTTATGTGTTCCTGCTGTTATTATTGACTTATATAATTCGTCAACTACGTTGGCTATTTTAGGTGTAGATCCACTAGTCACCTTAAGAATTTTAGTTATTGTATGCTCTTTATCTCCTGGATTAATTCGTTCTGGTGAATAACCACAATAAAAGTCTTTATTATATTTTAAACCACTGACGCGCTCAAGCACTGGTACCATTTCATCTTCAGTAACACCAGGATAAACTGTTGACTCATAAATTACAATATCATCTCTTTTTATAAAATTGGCAACTGTTTCACTAGCTTTTATCATTGGAGTTAATAATGGTCTATTATGTTTATCAATTGGAGTAGGAACAGTAATAATATAAAAATTACAATCTTTTAAAAACTCTTTATCTGTTGTTATGAATAGACCTAAATTTCTTTTATTGTCAATATCCAATAAAGAGTTTAATGTTTTATCATCTATCTCTAAAGTAGAGTCATGACAAGAATTTAATTGGTTAACTCGTTCATCATTTATATCAAAACCAATCACTTTGTATTTCTCAGCAAAAGCGACTGCTAGAGGTAGACCAACATATCCTAGACCTATAATTGCAATTTTATTATCATTATGTTTCATTGCTATATTTTAATGGTAATTTTTATAAAGAACCATTTTAATAAAAAATTGTTTAATAGAATAAAACTTTAAAATTTAAGTTTTAACTAAATTAATTGAGTAAAATAATTACTCATATAAATTGTGTGAGGTCCTGACCAGATTCGAACTGGTGTAGAAGCTTTTGCAGAGCTCTGCCTAGCCGCTCGGCCACAGGACCATTAAAGTAAAAATATATTATTTTTTACTTTCTTTTTTGCCTTCTTCCTTTTTAATATCCTTATGACTTAAAGCTAACCTTCTATTTTCAAGATCTTGTTCCATTACAATAACATCTAAACTTTCTCCTAACTTTATAAATTCAGATGGATGTTTTATTTTCTTATCTTCTGATAGATCAGAAACATGAACAAGACCATCAATACCCTCTTCTAATTCTAGAAATAAACCAAAATTTGTAAGATTTCTTACTTTACCAGAATGTACTGTACCAATAGAATACTTTTTGAGAAGTTTATCATCTGACCAAGGATCTTTTGATAATTGTTTAACACCTAGAGACATTTTCTTCTCATTTCTATCAATAGATAGAACAACCGCTTCCATATCATCTCCATTTTTCATAAAGTCAGAAGGATTTCTTAAATGCTGAGACCATGACATTTCTGAAACATGAATTAATCCTTCCACTCCAGGAGTTAATTCTAAAAATGCACCATAATCAGCAACATTTACAATTTTTCCTTTTACTACTGATCCCACATCTAGATTTTCATCTAATGAATTCCATGGATGCTCAGTTAACTGCTTCATCCCTAAAGATATCCTTTTATCTTTATCATTATAATCAAGAACAACAACGTTTATTTTTTCATCGAGTTTTAGAACTTCTTCTGGGTGATTAACTCTACCCCAAGAGATATCAGTAATATGAAGCAAACCATCAATTCCTCCACCTAAGTCAACAAAAACACCAAAGTTTGTCATATTCTTAACAGTACCTTCAAGTACCTGACCAATCTCAAGTTTCTTTAAAATCTTATTCTTTTGATCCTCTAGGTCCTTTTCAATCAACATTTTATGAGAAACAACAACATTATCATTAGAGTAATTTATCTTAACAATTTTTACATCAAGAGGCTTTTCAACATAGATATCATAGTCTCTAATAGGTTTAACATCAATTTGAGAACCAGGTAAGAAAGTTTCAATACTAAATATATC
>CEUR01008604.1_pt1 | contig 24082 bp, 32 predicted proteins | sample 356411 | NCBI WGS metagenome assembly CEUR01 (sample SAMEA2622715, study PRJEB7988) | marine metagenome | biome: marine biome (ENVO:00000447); feature: surface water layer (ENVO:00002042); material: "saline water (ENVO:00002010), including plankton (ENVO:xxxxxxxx)" | depth 5 m
AAAGATCTAGAAATGTTTCAAAAAATATTTGGTGTTAACTCAATCAAGGAAATTTCAAAAAATTACTTTGTTTATGATCTAAAACATCCTGAACTTCAAGCCGATCAATTGAAAATATATCCGTGTGAAGTAGTCCCTTGGACAAAGATTAAAGAATGGTATGAAAATGGTTCTTATAAACCTTATGCTGAGGATGAAGAAAAACTAATTGAATTGATTGTTTATATCAAAGAAAATGTATTTCCTTGGATAAGAATTAATCGTATTGTTCGTGATATTCCAAATAATTATATTTTAGGAGGAAATAAAAATGTAAACCTTCATCAAAAAGTAAATAATACTACAGATGTCAAAAGTATGGATATAAGATCACGTGAAGTAAAAACAAATGTAAAAAATATTGATAAAGCAGAACTATTTATCCGCGTTTATAATGGTATAGAGTCAACTGAATATTTTATAAGTTATGAAAGTCCAGATCAAGAAATACTTTATGGATTTCTTCGTCTACGAATTAATCACAATAATGATAATTTAGTTTATCCGATTTTGAGAAATAGTAGTCATATTCGCGAATTACATGTTTATGGATCAATTGTAAAACATGGTTCTTCTGATAAAAAGGTTCAACATCAAGGATTTGGTAAAAAGATGTTGAAGGTCGCGGAAGATATTACATTGGAAAACGGTTACTCAAAGATTTCAATTATATCGGGTGTTGGTGTTAGAGAATATTATCAGAAGAATGGTTATATATTAATTGATAATTATATGGTTAAGCATATGTATCGTAGTAATTATGATACAACTATTAGTGAACTATTTATTTATATGTGTTTATTAATAATTATTACAGCAGCATATCATAATTTTATTACACTTATATATGATAGGATGTTTATGTAAAAAAAAATGTAATTGGTGCAAAAAGAGAAAATCTAATGATGAATTATTGTATATTGATATATGGTGTAAATGGTACGGGATGTATATATGTGAAGATTGTTATGATAAAAAAAGAAATGGATTGATATATTAAATATTTAAACTTTTTTATTTATTAATTAGTATGGAGTTTTCAGGTATATACTTTTCTGAAGATATAATAGATTGTTTTTTTTATAACTTACCATATGATGATATGTTTTCATTTTCTCAAATAAATAAGTATACATATAAACGCTATGATAATTATATTAAATATTTAATCTATGATTTTTTGAATACTAATTACAGATATTTCAAAATATTAATGCAAAAATATAAATATTCAGAAAATGAAATATTTACTATGGGAATTGATGCAATAAGAGGTGTAAATACAGTATGGGGTGGACCAATGTACGGTTATTATGATTTGCGTTTTTTATTTGAATTGATTTATGCTGGATTAGATGTTAATAATGTAAAGATAATAGAAGCATCTAAAGAACAGATAAATTTACATCTTAATATGAAAAGAATAAAAAGTTGTATTTCATTTAATCGTTTTGAAACAATACAAAACATTCATAAAGAAACAATGTTATATTCATTACATATAAGTTTTAAAATAACAAACAGAGATGAAAATGATAATATTTATAGCATTGAGTGGGATACTATATAAATATGATAATAACACTATCAAAAAATAAAAGAATTGAATATTATTTATCTCATTTTATTGATGAACCAGAAATATGTAAATATATTGTTGATTTAAAAAATAATATGGAAGAAAAAGAAGCATATGATTATCATTATGAAAGGTGGGAAACACATGCTGGAAACTATTATAAATGTATTGAATACAACCAATGGAAAGAAATGATTCCATATTCATATGTCCATATGGATTCTAAATTCAAAAAATATATTGTAAAAAAAGATAGAAAATTAGATTATTATTTGGAAACAGGAATTTCTTTTCAGGTTCGTGATTTATTATTAAGTGTATTATCAAAATCAAATGAATATTTTTCATATCCTAAATTTGCAAGTATCGGAAAAGTTAGATTTACTGTTGATGAAACAAGTATTTTAAATAAAGATATAAAAGAATGGAGAAAAGAAGATGATGAAATTTATTCTGTATTAGCTCAAAAGATAATGGAACAATTTATAGATTAGGTTTAAGATTATATTTTAACAATTCAAAAAATAAAAGTTCCATATTTTTTTTACATTCATCAATTATTTTTTGATCAACTTTTCCTTCCACAGATTTAAAAAAAAAGTAATGTTTCTTTATTCTCATTAATATTTCTTCATTGTTCATCTTTAGTATACTCAGGATTTATTTTACAATTACAGAACGGATATTTTTCATATAATTTTTGAATACTAAGCTCTTTCATCTTTGCTTCTATCATAATATCAATATGAACTCCATATTTTTCGGGTATTTCAAGTAAATATTCTGGTATAACATCTATATAATCACTATGATGACCAATTTTACCAGAACCTTGTTCAGAAACATGAAATTTGGGTTTAATATCTTTCTTTTTCCAAGTATCAAGGATCAATGGTATATAGTATTCTGGTGGTTCAAACTCTTCATCTGGATGGAGTAGTTTATAACATTCAAAATGATGTGTATCAAATACAATTGGTATACCAACATGTTCATGTATTTCTAAACAATCTTTGATAGAGTAACATTTTTCACAATTTTCTAGTACAAGTCTATTTTTTATTTTATCTTCTAAATCAAGATAGTTGATACACCATCTTAATATAGTTTTTGATTTTTCTCCATATACACCACCGCCATGGATAACCATAACTGAATCTTTCCCCATACCCATAATATCTAAAACATCTGCGTGATAAGTTAGATCTTTAATAGTTTGTTCAAGTGCTTTTTTCCTTGGTGTACCTAGAACATTAAATTGACCAGGATGGAAAGTTAAACGTTGATTGTATTTTCTTGCTTTTTCACCAATTTGTTTAAGTAAATCAACCGCAAAATCAAAGTCATAATCAGGTACTTTTGGATTTGTTTTGTGTTGAAAAAGTTCACTTGAGAGACGAAAGACTTTGATACCATTTTCTTCGTTCCAATCAATCATCTTTAGTAGATCTTTAAGATTTAGTAATATTCTTCTTTTCAGTTCTTCAATACCTTTTTCATCGATAATTCTGACGATGATTCGTCTAGATGCATAGACTGGTACTTTTTCTTTCTTCAAGGTAACATTCATACAACATAGTCCTAACTGAATGGGTTTATTTTCTGAACTCATATTTTATAGTTTGATAAGTAAAAAAAAATATTATTCAAATTTATACATGAACGACTGTTGTAATCATAAAAAAACAGCGAAAAAATGTAGAAGAAAAAAAGATAATAAAACTTTTAAACTTCCTAGAAGATTTAGTAAAAAAAAGTGTTTAAAAGGTGTGAAGGGTTTTACAATGAGAAGCAGCTGTGCTCCTTATAAAGGATGTAAAAAAGGTGGGGGAATAGGTTTTTCTAAATGTGATCCTAGAAAACATCCAGGTGTTTGTGAAAATCCTAGACCAGATTATATGTCACAGTTACCACCAGATCTAGTTGAGAATATAATTTCAAAATCATTAACTGATCTTGATATTGAAGGTAAAATTAGACAAATTGAAAAAAAAATAGATATTATAAATGAAGATATTATATTTACAGAAGATTTAATAGATGATGATGATGATGATGTTGATATGTTATTTCGTGATTTAGATAAATTAATGAGTAAAAAAAGTAAGTTAGAAAATAAAAAAAGAAAATTAGTAAATCAATTAGCGGAAATGGATATTTTAGTCAAAAATTTAAAAAGTGGTGGAAAATCAAAGAAGACTAAAAAGAAATCTTTTTTATTTAATCCAAATAATCCTAAAAAATCATTTGATGTATATGTAGATAAAGATCCAACTGATACAATTCCTATTAAATATACAACAGTTGATGATGTAAAAAAAACTATCAAAAAATTAGAAAGACTATATAAATCTAATAAATATCCACATAAACGTATTTGGCAAGTTGGTATGATAATGTATGTACGTTTAAAAGTTTTGAAGAAAAAGAAACCAAAAGAATATAAATTAGCAAAAAAATATTTTCTTTTTTTGAAAAACAGAACGAAAGTTAAAGACGAAAGTCAAAGAAAGAAATTAGTTTTCAAGAATTTCAACAAGTAGATTAATCCAATCTTGTTTAATTTTTTCTGGACGAAGTTTATCAAGTGCCTTTCTCGCTTTTTCAGCATTAATACGTCTTGTTTCAGCATCTGTTTGTAGTGTTTGTTTGAGTGTTTCCGTAAAGTTTTGAATATCATTTTCATATGCATCGACATCTACTTCATATGTATAAACATGATTAATAACTTCTTCTACAATTTCTTTTGGACCATCAATATTAGATACAATTACAGGGACGCGTCTATCAAGACATTCACAAATAGTATAACCAAATGGTTCATAGATACCTGTAATACAATTAATACCTACTTCTTTCCAATATTCTTCTTTTACTTTCTTATCAGATGTGAAAGGAATAATTTTTAGATTATTTTTGTATTTTTGTTCAAGTATCTTCCAATATTCATTTCCATATCTATCATAGTCTACACCCATATTCACAACATTGATTCCATCAATCTTGTTTTGATTCACTGATACGATTGGTAGTTCAGGACGCTTTCTTGGAACGTGTCTTCCAATGTACCCTAGTGTATTTGAACTATAATTTACTTCAAGAGATTGTTTATCATACTTCGGTTGATAACTATTGTAGATAACACAAGTCTTAGTATCAAACATATCGTATCCAAATTGTTTGTAATAGTCTTCTTCTGCTTTACTTATTAGTACAACATAATCTGAATTGGCAAATGTAATTTCTTGTTGATTGAAATTATTTGTGTAGCATGAACCAAGGTTTGTGATATTTTCCATACGGATAAGTGAATGACATACAGATACAATATTTAGTTCTGGAAAATGAGATTTAATCTGATGGATTGTTTCTAGGGCGATCCAAAGATTATTAACACATATATCTATATCTTTAAAACATTCATAGATATCTGAAGACATTTCTATAACCCGGATATTTGGATATTTTTCTCTACATTCTTCGGGTAGTTTGTCATTATAAGCAAGATAGATCGGAATTACTTCTATATTTTCATCATCGTCAAACATTTTAATAAAATTAACGATCCATGTTGCTACTCCTCCATAGATTATCGGTGGAATTTCGTTGGTTAGAAGTCCGAGTTTTATCTTTTTATCAAGCCTTTTGTTTTGTTTTTCATGGATTATTTTCTCAACGTAAAAACGTGTGATAAGAGTTTTGTAAAACCATTGCATTGGAATGTAAGGGTACCAGAAATAGTTTCTCAAGGTGTGAAATATCATCCTAAAGATAAGGATAATTTGCTTGAAGAAATACATCGGGAAGCTGAAATTCAAGAACATTTCTGTTTTTATTTTGTTTGCTAATCTTTAAACGATTATTTTCAAATTTAGTTTAGTAAATTATAAAGATTGTATAATTCAGAATAATTCCATGTTAATTTTTTTGCTGAAAAATATTCATTTGTGATAGGATTAAACTGTTCTGGTAATATCAAATTAGGATCAAGTGTTAATATTCTTTCTAAGATACCATTCGCAATTTCAATATAGCTATTATTAGGGTTTGATTTAGATCTGTGCATAGGTGAAGAATATTTTATAATATTCTTTGATTTATACATTTCAAGATATATCTGTGCCAAAGCCAAGGAACAAATAATCCATACATGGCCATTATAATATTTATCATTAGGATATCTTCCAATTAAATTAAGATTATCATGTTTATATTTTTCATTAAAAGATTTAGTTAACTGAACACATGTTTCATTTACTAATTCTAATGGGACTATTTCTAATATTTCTTTGTCATAATCTATATGTGTGTACGCCAAAAGATTTGCTGCATCATGATATTTAACGATTTTACCATCTTTATCAAATGATGAAATAATATGATTATCACAAATATGATCTTTAACACTTGATGATAATTTTACATAACTATCCATGATCTTTACGAAATCACATAATTTTACTATCAGTTTTTTATGTTTTAGTGCATCTTTTAAGAATTTAAGTTGAACCATTCTTGTATAAAAGTGCCAACCATTGATTTCTTCCCATAGATCAAATGATGTCTTTTCAATATTATCAGCTATATAATTTAAATCTTTAATTAAAATAGGAAGTATAAGGTTTTCTATTAATTTATCATATTTATATTGAAAAAGTGATATAATTTTAAAAAGCATAATACCTCTTAATGCTGGTCCATCATTTTGTGGCCTACCCCATTCACCATTAAATGGTGTACAATCTATATTGTATTTTGGTTCTCCAAGACCAGTAATTGTCTCTAAATCTTGAATTTTACTTTCATTTTCAAGATAATTTATAATATATTGAAAATAAAGAGGATCTTTTGTTTTCTTGTACATGTCTATAAATGTTCTCATAACAAGTGCTGAGTCTCTTATCCAATGGTATTTATAAGGTGGGTCTTCAGAAGGAGAAGCAATTATTATCCCTACATGTGACATAGTATTTGTATTTTCTGTAATTCTTTGAAGAATTTTATCTAAATAATGATGTGATGCCATATTATAATATAATAAAGATTTAATTTTTAATTCATTTAAACCAAATTTGAAACAAATATATTAAAATAGTAAATAAATAATACTGGAGAACAAAAGATAAAAAAGAAAAATTCCATACATCTTTAACTTACAAGAAACAATGCCGACTAAAGCTCAAAATCGCTATGTATGGGACTGCCTGGTCAACGGAGGAACAAGAAATATCTGTGAACTTGGAGGAGGCCTTGTTGCTGCAGAACCCCTTATCAATGAAGATATGCTGAAGGCTATCTTTCAGAATCAGGATCTTCAACTTTTCCTTGATTCAATACCTGCTGAACTTGGTGTCGGAGATGTTTCTTCAAATCTACGCCACAAGACTGACAAAGAAATAAATAATGCTGTTGTCAAGAATACAGTTACTTTCCTTGAATTTTACAGGAAGATGAATGATAATCCAGTTGTTGTTACCGCTTTTCCAAGGTCACATCGTTACTATTCTTTCAAGTTGAACGAAGATGGTTCAGTACATGTCAAGAACAACAAGATAGACGAAAGGGAAACAGACAAAGAAGAAATACTTCGCAACTTCTTTGAACGTATCGGCCTTGATCTATCAAAGAGGCAAAGGATGAGGTTGTCTTCTGAAGGAGCTGGGTTTTATACATATTTGGCAGATGTTCTTTCATTGATTGTTCAGATTGATTACTACTATCATCCCGAGATGTTTGAAGAAAAGACACTTTGTCCTGATGTTGCAAATACTACTACCAAAGACTCTTCTGGGGTTTTGAGACTGAAACCTGTAAAGAGTGCTAGTGGACGTGTATGGGAACCTAAACCTGGCTTTGATTATCTTTATTTCAGTGAAGATAGTAACCATGAAATGAGAAAGTACGTACAAAAGTATATGTTTCCAAAAGAAGGTTCTATTGAGAAAGTTTATTCGCAGTTCTGGGAACTTTTGAGAGATACAGAAAATGGAGCAAAAAAAATGGTAAGAGAACACTTTGCAAATGTGAATGAATGGAAGAGGTGGAGTGACTATTCAGTTAATGATGTAGATGATGGTATCACAGCTTGTGTAGTCCTTTATTCTCATATGACGGTTTCAAATGAAGAATTGAATGATCTAGAAAAAAGATCAAAGAATAAGTTTCAAGAAATAGTTGACACTTGGTTCGGGGACTTGACAGAGTAAATTATTTTCTATACTATCACTTCTTCCATAACTTGATTGACAATCTTTTTAAATTGATGAATATTTTTTTTAGTAGTATCATAACATTTCTTTTGACGTTTTGCATTTCTTTCGTGCCAAGCAAGATCACCAGACAGTTGTTGCATATCATAAAAACAATCCCATTGTAGTACAACATTCCATCTTCCTATAAAGCCCTGAGGTAATTTTACACGCACTGGAACGATTGGAGGCAAAGGATGATTTTCATCTAGTTCATCTATTTTTGATATATCTGGAATCTGAGGTTTTACAGATTGTATTGCTTTATGAAGAATATGGAGTTGTTTATGTGTTTTTATGTATTCATCATGATAATATTTTGAAATTTCTTCTTCTTTACAAATAAGCGGTATATAACGTTTATGAATTATTTCTTGAACTTTTTTCTTGAAAATTATTTTTGCGTTTTTTGGTTTCCGTTTGTATCTTTTCTTATTACGAAATTCTTGTTCAATGAGATATGTCCACATTGTATTTGTATTAAAGACATCTGGAAGAACTTTCATTAGTGGAATAATACGGGTGAATGGTGCTTTTTCCCATCCTATCATTTTAACGTAATTGGAAGCTTTGAAATTGAAAGGAGTAAGAGGATACTTGTGTTTACATACAATCTTCCAACTTTTCTGAAGGTTTTGATTTCCAACAGCAATAGCATCTTCTAAATGTTTCTTATCATCAAGAAGATATTGAATAATTATAAAAAGACATTCTTCTGGAAGAAGATCAAACATAGTTTGTTTTGTTTATTTTTTTTTATTAAAAATATAACTTCAAATTTTATCTATGATATAATAAATGGCAACTTTAGAAGATTTATTGTATATAAATGATTATACGTTACCAAGTTTATTTAGAAGAAGTGTACAAAAACTTCAACAAAAAAGTGATGCTGAAGAAGATATAGTAGAACCTATGAGTGATGGTGCTGCTCTTGGGGGTGGAGCATTAATGATGTCAGTTTCATCATTAATTTCATCCTTTATTATAATATATTCCCAATATATATTAGTAAAATGTTATTGTGATGATTTCGTTGGATATATATTTATATTTTTCATCTTAACCATGTTCCCTTACATAGCTATCCCATATTTATTTTATAAAAGGTTTTCAGGGGATTGTAGTTTTTTTCAATAATTAAGATTGTATTTTTTTATATATTTAGTTTTTTTTCTATTATAATCATCATTATAAACAGAAAGTAAAGATTTATAAATAAAAAAAAACCATCTTTCATACATAAGGGTTTTCCATATATTATTACATTGAAATAACAAATTGATAAAAATATAGGTTAATGGTGTTCTGATAAACATTAAGAATTTTAATTGTTTATATTTAATATAATTTCTTAAACAACCTAAACACGGTGTTATAAAATAAAGATAAAACATCTTAGTAATTAAATATTATTTAAAAATATATTTTTAAATAAATAAAAATGACAACAAATGATAAGAGACAAAATGAATTTAATAAAAAACAACTTTATAAAGAAGCATGGAAAGTATCAAAGAAATATACAAATGTTTTAATTAATCATGAAAATAAAAATGAACATTTAGATATTGCAGCAAATATACATTATCAGTATATTTCTGAATTAAAATATAAAGGTATTGATACGAGAAAAAGAAATAACTATATTCAAGTATGGGATACAATGATAAATACTGTTAATAATAATCCTAAAATTAATATTCAAAGGGCATCAATTAAACTTCTTCATCAAACAAGTGTTCAACGATCAGCAAATTAATCTTCCGGAAGGATTTTTTTGACTTGACCATTTTGGTAGCCATTCATATGGAATAATATCTTTATGACCAAGATAATATTTTTCAAATGTATTTAGATAATATTCTTTTTCTGTTAATCCATATTTTTCTTTTGTATAATCATTGATTATTTCATACCAAGGTTTTTCAAATGAAGATACACCATCTGAAAAACCATCTTTTCTTCTCCATACAATTTCTTTCGGCAACATATCTTCAAAACTCTTTCTTAATAAATATTTTTCCATTCCATCTCTAACAATCTTCTTTTCTGGAGAAATCCCCATATAATACTGCATAAAGTTTTTATCAAAGAAAGGGACTCTTAATTCTAAACCATTACCAGCGGTTGTTTTATCTCCTCTTAAAACATCGTAATATCTTACATCTTTTAATAATCTGATGCATTCTTTTTGAAATTCTTCAGGTGAAGGAGCATTGTGAAAATATAAATAAGATCCAGATGCTTCATCACTTCCTTCACCACTTAAAACAACTTTAATATCTGTATTTATTTTAATATATTCAGATATTAAATACATAGGTGTTGATGCTCTGATTGTAGTTGTATCATGTGATTCTATCTGATAAATAGTTAGATCAATTGCTTTTAACATTTCTTCTTCTGTAACAATTACATTTGTGTGATTTGTTCCTAAATAATCGGCGACTTTTTGTGCTGAATATAAATCGGGTGATCCTTCTAATCCTATAGCAAATGTTCTAACATTTTCTGCTCCTAATTTATCACAAACTAGAGCCGTAATAATACTACTATCTAGACCCCCAGATAATAAACATCCTAATGGTCTATCAGTAATTAATCTTTTTGTGACAGCATCTGTTAACTTACTTTTAATATTTTGTATGATAATTTTTTCATCTGTTTCTAAGATAGGTTGGTAAACGAAATCATAATAACTATATGTTTCCATTTCATATGTATTCATATCTAATAATGAAAAACTTCCAGGAGGATAAAATTCTACATTATCTGTTAAATCAACTAAACACTTCATTTCAGATGAAAATGAATATCGTTGATTTGTTTCATTAAAATCATGAGCAAAATATAATGGACGAATTCCAAAAGGATCATGTCCAATTATAATTTTATTTTCATTTAAATCTACAAGTAAAAAAGAAAATACTCCATCTAATTCATTAATAAAAAAATCAACCGTTGATTTATTGTATAAATGAAGAATAATTTCACAATCGCTTTCTGTTTCTAATGTAATATCATATTTTTCTGCCAATACTTTATAGTTATATATTTCTCCGTTACACATTAGTATTTTATTATTATCATTATTAATCGTTAATGGTTGTCCACTTTGAGGATTAAGGCCATTAATTGCTAATCTATGGAACATCATATAAATATTTTTTTTTTCATTGGGGATATAAAGAGTTTTTGTTTCATCGGGCCCTCTATGTTGACACTTTTCTCCATTTTCTTTTAACATTTCAAGGTCGTGTTCATTGTAACTTAAACTTGCAAATATTCCACACATTTACTATTAATTAATTATCTTTTTTTAAGTATTATACCCCAATTACCTTTTTCGTAAAAACTTTTAATGATTATATTTTTATCATCAATTAATGATTCTAATTCATTTTGTTTAAATACATAATAATATCTTTTTCCTAGTAGATTTTGTTTTTTATCTTTCCAACTAACATAATTTTCTTGTTTTACAAACTTTCTACGTGAATCATTTTCTTGTTCTAATGCCCATACTAAAATAAGTATTTCTCCATCCGATTTAGTAACTCTGAGTAATTCAGAGATAGCTTTTTTACGTTTTTCAACTGTTGATAAATGATGAATAACTGCGATACATATTGTATAATCAAATTGTTCATTTTTAAAAGGAATATTAAGAATGTCGCCACAAACTACGTTTAGATTTTTCTTTTGACAAATATCTACTAGTCCGCTACTAAAATCACATCCTATGTTTGTACAATCTTTTCTATACATCATATTTTTACCATTCCCACAGCCTATATCACCTATTGTTGAATTACTAGAAATTTTATCAAGGAAATTTTCAACACATGTCCAAGGCCGATAACGTGTATTATCAAATTGATGAGCAATTTGATTATAAACATTTTTTACAAATTTATCTTCAATTGACATATTTATTTTTTATTAAAGAAAAAAAAGGAAAATCAAATTTAACATTCAATATAATTTGGTCTTGCAGGAGCAATAAATGGAAAGTGTTTATTAATTAAATTATAGTCAGCAAATAATTCTTCATTTTTCTTGATATCTCGTGCTGCTACTAGTTTAAATGATCTGTAATCGGTTGAAATAATATTTACATTCCGGTTTCTTCCACAATGGTTAATGTATCTCCCTTCATTAAGGATATATCTTTGAAATTTATCTTTTGTAATCGGATTAAACAACATTAATGAACCATCTTTATAAGGAAATAAATTTTCAAATATAATTTCATTTTTTTTATAATTTTTTCCCGCAAATAAACCTTTCCCGTGTATTTTTGAAGAAGAAATATAAGGTTTTTTAGGTAAAAAAAGATACATCCCAATTACAACCATAAGTAAAAGTAAAATAACCCTTGTAAATTTTTGCATATTATAATATATAAATTATTTATTTATTAGAACATTTCATAAAGTTCAAATGATATTTCCTCAACTTTTTGATATCTATGAATAATTTCACTTGCTTTAAAGATATCGGGTTGTCCATCTTTATCATTAATCATGTATTCCATATTAAGATTTTTGAATTTTTCAACACCTATTTTTTGTATTAAATCAATAATATCCTGTACGGTATTTCTACCTGGTATTACAACCCAATGATTTTCTGTAATTTTTAGTAGATTAACATTTAGTTTTTTCATTTCCATTTATTTGTGAATTAATAAATAAATAATAATTCAAATTTATAATATATATATATATATATATATGAAAATATATAATTATATTCTTATTTTATTAATAATTTTAGTTATATGTAATTTAAAAAAAAATAAATTGATTGAAGGACATATAAGTGGAGATCCTAATAGTAATAATCAAGTATATACACATTGTGATACAAGGACTGATGGAGAATTCACATGCTCCATTACTGGTGAGGGGACATTTTTAGAACAATTAGATGAAAGTGGTCAACCAAAAGTAAATGGTATACCAATGGCCGACGATCTAGACTATATTGATCCGGATAATATTGAGGCTGGCAGAATTGAACCTAGTGGTTATCATAGAAAAGATTGTAGGGGTTTATCTCAAGAGGAGTGTCCTTTATTCTGTGATTCTACAATTATATACCCTGAACAGGAATGTAATGATATCGATGCATCTTCTTTTTGGTTATTTTCAAGAAATATAGATTACAGTGAACCACTTCCTAGATTTGCTACTTATTCCAATTATCCTAATTATGAACATTATCCTTTTGGAGGAACAGGTTTTGAAGGTTTTGATATAGTATTACCTTTGAACAAAGTTAGAAATTCTTATTTTTACGACGCGGTTGATCAAATTGCGGTTTTACTTGGATTGGATCTAGATAATAAGTTCTATCTTCGTACCCCAAGGTCTCCGATATACTGCGGTTTAACGGAAGAGATTACACGTTTTTCAAAGAGTGTTACAATGGTAGATTATTCTACAAATCCTGAAGGAGAGGAATTAAGGGGTCCTTCTAGTGTTCCTGATTGTAATAGACGTCCAGATAGAGAGGAACTTTGTTTGGATGAAATACGTCGTCCACCGGAATATATTGGCCCTGTATCAATTAAAATTGGTCATCCGGATAAGCTTAATGGAAGATGGCATTTTAGAGGTATGTATAATAATTTTCCAGAATATGTCGGTGGAACTGGTCATGTATATAATAGTCAATCAAATAGTTTTCGAGATGAAATTAGATCAGATTATTATCATATTTACTATGGACCTTTAAGAGGAGGGATATGTCATGGTAATGATACTGGTTGGCAGATTCGTCCAATTGATGAAAGTATATATGATATAAAATTAGAAATAGAAGAAAAAAAGAGAATAGAAATTATGGCATTACTAGAAAAAGGTAAAAGTCAAGATGATATAAATAGATATATTCAAAGTCGTGATGATCATTATTGGTTAAAAGGTCCTTCAAGTACAACATATCCTTCAATAAAATCATTTTTATCAAGTCTTGGATGGAGTAAGAATTTTGATACAACAGACTTTAATAATTCAGGTCGTCCTGTTTTACCTTCTTTAACCATATGTAATGATTTTGCTTGTGGTGGTCCAACACCAGCAAACGTATTAAATACTAATCCGAGTCTTTTATGTGATGATCCTGATCTAACAAACGAAGCAGATAAACAAGAATGTCTAAGGAATAGAAGATTCTTTACATATGGTGATATAAATTTACTTGAAGCAAGATAATTTACTTAAAAAAAAATCTTGAAAGTAAAATAAATGGATTACTACAAAATACTGAATGTTAATCAAAATTCTACAAAAGAAGATATTGAATCTTCATATCAAGAACAATTATCAAAAATAAATCGAGCATATAATGTATTATCAGATACGGAATCTAAAAAACAATATGATGAAAAATATAAACACTTATCATTATTAGATGGTTTCAAAAGTCCATTTGAAAATGTTATTACTCGCATGCATAATAATTTTAGCGATAGTTTATTTCCTGAAATAAGTAATCAATCACAATTACCACCTAATAGAAATTTATATCAAAAATCATATTCATATACTAGCGAATATGATTCTGAGAAAGGAGTAAATCATGTTAAAAAAGTTGTTAATGATAATGGAAAAGAAACAATTCAAGAATATGATGAAGTAGTAAAACCTAAATATGTTGATTCATGGGGGTTGACAAGGGTGGATTAAAAAATTGTTTAGGATCTTCAATGAAACCATGAAACCAATGTTTTCTTCCATCGTTTGAATGAAATTCACAATAAAAAGTAGTATCCTCGCATGTTTCACCAAAGATATCTTCATACGTCCATAATTTACCTTGCCAGTTATTATTTTCACCATATTTTTCTTTAATTATATCTGTAATATCAATAGATGTATTCATTGTTGCTTTTGTTAGATTTGGTCCATAATAGTTCTGATAATATTCTGAAACTATCATTTTATAATAATTATCATTTTATTTTTAAACTATTTATAAATATTTAAATATTTCAAATTCTTTTATTTTTTGAAAATATGATTTTTGACTTGAAATAACCCTTAATCTCCTACGTTTTTCTAATACATCTTGCCAACTTTTATCAAATCTTGCTCTATTTCGTATGTGCATTTGATTAGAAACATGGAACCTTAAAAGATGATAATAGTAAAGCATTTATTTACATATATATTTATAAAAAAATTTCAGATTTTATTTTAATCATTTAAAGAAAAATAAAATAATATTGTATAAACAAGAATGTCTTTTAAAGATAAACCATTAAAAAAAATAATAGCGGATAAAAGAATTACAATTGATGCTATTCACAAAGGTATCTCTGATGAATTTTTAGACAAACATATCAAAAATAAAGAAGAGAAAGAAAAAATAAAACAATTACAAAACGAATATGAAAATAATCCATCGGAAGAATTAAAAACTCAAATTTTGGAGTTAGAAAAAAAAATTGCAGAATATGATCCAAATGAAAGTATTGAATATTATCTTGAAACAGGGGGTTTATTGAATGAATATTATTCAAAAAAACAAGATACAACACAAAATACAGAAATAACTGTTATTGATTTTATGAATAAAAATAAAACAAAAAAAAAAGAAGAAAAATTGGTTACAAATTATATGAGAAAAATAGATGATTCATTTATAAAAGAACATTATATTCAAGATATACATAATTGTCCTTTATGTTTAGGAAAATTAATTATGAAAAATGTTGATAGTTTACTTATATGTGAAGAATGTGGATATACAGACGATATAATTATTAATTCTGAAAAGGTTTCTTATAAAGATCCACCGAGAGAATCATCTTATTTTGCTTACAAGCGTATTAATCATTTTAATGAATGGTTAGCTCAATTTCAAGCTAAAGAAACAACTGATATACCTGAAGATGTTTATAAAGGTATTTTAAAAGAATTAAAAAAGAATAAATTTTTAGATATTCAAGATATATCATATAAAAATATGAGAGAAATCTTAAAAAAACTTAAATATAATAAATATTATGAACATATTCCTCATATAATTAATATATTAAATGGCAAAAAAGCACCAATATTAACAAGACAATATGAGGAACAGCTTAGAATTATGTTTAAAGAAATACAAACACCTTTTATGAAACATTGTCCTGAAAATAGAAAAAACTTTTTATCTTATAGTTATGTACTACATAAATTTTGTGAGTTATTAGAATTAGACCATTTATTGATATATTTTCCTTTATTAAAAAGCCGTGAAAAACTACAACAGCAAGATATTATTTGGCAAAAAATATGTAAAACACTTTTGTGGGAATATATACCCAGTATATAATTTATCTTTGATAGAATTCATGTTTATGTTGATCGACAACTACTACATAAGGTAAATAACGATCTAGTAAAACAAATGTTGTTGCAGCAAGAAGACCGATGTAAATAGCATGTTCATTCATAATTGAACAATTGGGAATATAAAATGTAGAAGCCGTTACTATAACCAACATTAATAAATATTTCAAGACATTTTGAATATTCAGTGAATCAAACATTGTTTATTATATATATTTAACATATAAATAAAATATAAGATATAATTTTAAAAAAAATAATATAGTATAATTTAAAATGGGAGATTTTAAGCCACCAATCAATGAAAATGGTTTTATGAAAGATATTTTTCAAACCACAAAGAATAATTATATGGAAGTTAATGAACCTATAATTTTTAATAATAGAAGATCATATGGTTTAAAAGGGATTATACAAGAGTCTCCTTTGAGTAATTTATTTTTTTCAGATATGAATATTAAAGTTATTCAAATGACAATAAGATATCAAATCTTTAAAGAAAAAAATAAGAAAATTAGTTATCAATCAGAAATTGAATTATTTACAATTATGAGATCAATCTATCTTCAATTTGCAAATTCTGTTTTAACATCAAATGTTATGATAGAAAATTTAAAAAAATTAAATAAAATGGTTGTAGATTTTGCTGTTGGTAATGTTGGTGATCAATTAGATCAATATGATGCTTACATTGAAAAGATTTCAAGTGCTCCAGTTCCAATGGAAAGACCTCAAGTTTCAAATACAGACAGCTGGACTTATGATATGAGTAATATAATCTTTTAATCTACTTCATCAATAGTTGGTTCCTTTGACATGCTATCCATTCCAGTCATACCACCTAAATCCATACCACCTAAATCCATGCCACCCATATTTTGTTGCATATTATCTGGATATATTTTTGACATCATTGGTTGAACAAATGTATTAAATTCATCTTTTTTAGATTTAATGCTATCTGAATCACTTGCTGTTTGTAACCATTCTTGATTTTCTTTGATTTTGCTATTTAAGATATTAATTTCTTCGTCATTAAGTTTTTCTTTAATTTTATCATTTGATATTGCGTTTTGCGTTTGAAAAAGAAGATTTTCAAATTCATTCTTTGTTTCAATAAATTCTTGATGTTTCATATCTTCATCCTTATTTTGCTCTGCTTCTTTAACCATTCTTTCAATATCTTCTGCTGATAATCTACCTTTATCATTAGTAATAGTTATATTCTTTTTATTCCCAGATGTTTTATCTTGAGCTTCAATATTCATAATACCATTTGCATCAATATCAAATGTAACTTCAATCTGAGGAACACCTCTTGGGGCTGGTGGAATACCATTTAATTCAAAATTACCTAAACTATTATTATCTTTTGTCATAGTTCTTTCCCCTTCAAATACTTGAATTGTTACAGCAGGTTGATTGTCTTGATAAGTAGAAAAAGTTTGAGATTTTTTAGTTGGAATAGTTGTATTTCTTTCAATAATTTTTGTCATAACACCTCCGGCTGTTTCTATTCCTAAAGATAGTGGAGCAACATCGAGTAATAAAATTTCATCAGCTCTTTCTTCACCAGAAGTAGATTTTGATAAAATAGCCGCTTGAACACTTGCTCCATATGCAACTGCTTCATCTGGATTGATACTTTTGCTTAATTCTTTTCCATTGAAAAAGCTTTTTAATAATTCTTGAATTTTTGGAACCCTTGTAGAACCTCCTACAAGGACAATATCATCAATATTACTTTTAGAAACACCAGCATCTTTTAATACTTTTTGAACTGGCTCCATACATTTTTGAAATAATGGCATACAAAGCATTTCAAACTTTGCTCTTGTAATTGATGTGAAAAAATCAATACCTTCGTATAGAGAATCAATTTCAATAGATGCTGTTGTACTACTTGATAAAGTTCTTTTAGCTTTTTCACATGCTGTTCTTAATCTTCGTAAAGAACGTTTATTTTGAGTTATATCTTGTTGATATTTTCTTTTAAATTCACTTGTAAAATGTTTTACAAGAATATTATCAAAATCTTCGCCACCTAAATGAGTATCTCCGGCAGTTGCTTTTACTTCAAAGATACCATCGTCTATATTAAGCAATGATACATCAAACGTTCCACCACCAAGATCAAATATTAATACATTTTTTTCACCGTCTTTATGATTATCAAGTCCATACGCAATTGCTGCTGCTGTAGGTTCATTAATAATCCGTAAAACATTTAATCCAGCAATGGTTCCTGCATCTTTAGTTGCTTGTCTTTGAGAATCATTAAAATAAGCAGGCACTGTAATTACAGCATCCGTTACATCTTCACCTATATATGATTCAGCAATTTCTTTCATTTTTGTTAGAACCATTGATGAAATTTCTTCAGGATGATATGTTTTTTCTTCGTTTTTAAAAGTTACATTAATTACAGGTTTATTATCCTTTCCAGATACTTTAAAAGGGAAATTTTTAAGATCACTTTGTAATGTAACATCATTAAAATCTCGTCCAATTAATCGTTTAGCATCAAATACTGTATTTTCAGGATTTACAGATGCTTGATTCTTTGCTCCATCACCAATAATTCTTTCTTCTTCGGTAAATCCAACATATGAAGGAGTTGTTCTATTTCCTTGATCATTTGCAATAATTTCACATCTATTATCTTTCCACCATCCAACACAACTAAATGTAGTTCCTAAATCAATTCCAACAGCCACCATTTATATTTATATAAATTATATCTAATATTTTAAGTAATTTATTTAAAAAACTATTATCATAAATTGATAAGTTTAATTTTATGAATCATGATGATAATTATGGAGATTATGTATTATCTTTATTAAATAAAACAAGGTTTGTAAAAGGATGGTGTGAAGGTAAATACAAAGAACGATCTATTATTATTTATGGTAATGCAGGTTTGGGTAAATCAATGTTATCAGATTACATTTTAAAAGATTTTATTATTATTAAAGTTGACATAGAATCTTGTAAAAAAATAACTTCACTAAATGATTTCTTAAAATTATCATTATATAAAAAAAGTATTACAATGATGTTTGATAAAAATACAAGGATAAAAGGGATCATTTTTGATGATCTAAAATATATTCAACAAAATGATAAAAATTTATTCAAACAAATTATTGAATTTTCTAAAAAAAAATGCGATTTCCCTGTGATTTACATTTGTCAAGATATAACCCATAAATCTTTTAAAAATATCTATAATAATTCTTATCCAATATATATTTCATTTAAAAAATCACAAATAAAGTGTATTTTACATAAATATTTCCCAGTAAAAAATGTAGATTTAGATGAACTAATTGATAAATCATTATCTAATTTTCATTCAATTAAATTAAATTTAGAATTTCACAAAAATAATACTAAAAATATTGAAGTTTTTGATAAAAAAAATGATGATTTATTTGATTTGATTAAAACTATCTTTCAACAAACATCTATTGATAACTATTATCGTCTATCAAGTACTGATTATTTAATTATATCTCTTAACATATTAGAAAATTGTATTGAATGGATTTATCATAGTAAAATATCTGAAAAAAGAAAGAAAAAATTAATATACTTTATATATCAAAGTATATCAATTGGTGATAATTTATATAATAATTTATATTCTTTGAATGATTGGGATATTATTAATCATGTGATTACACATATGGTTGTTATTCCTATTAAATTACTAATAAAAAATAAAATAAAAATAAGAAATTGTGAATATAATCGCTATGTTAGTAGATCAATAATTTATACATATAACACAAAGTTATTAAATGCAAATAATATTAATATTTATATTTTATCTGTAATTTATACATTATTTATAAATAAAGATTATGAAAATCTAAAAAAATATTTACAAAAATATTCCGTTGATCAAAAAATATTTGAAAAATTTTTAAAATATTTTGATAAATACTTTGTCATACAAATGAAAAATAATGTGATAAAAAAAATATTTAAAAAATAATTACGTCATATTATTATAATAGAAACAGGAATAAATAAATAAATAAAAATGCCTATGAAGCTAACTTACTTTAATGTCCGTGGTCTTGCTGAAACTTCTCGTATTCTCCTTGCCATTGGAGGTGAAGAATATGAAGATTTCCGTTATCCACTTGAGGTAATTGATATGTCTAAGCATGAAATGAAGAAGGAAGAATTTGATAAGGATAAGGCAGATGGAAAACTTGTTACATCACTCAACAAGGTTCCATTCCTTGAAGTGGATGGTGTAACTATTCCTCAGTCTAAGTCAATGGAAAGGTTTCTTGCCCGACGTTTTAACATGATGGGTTCTAATGATCTTGAAGCTGCACAAATTGATGCTATCTGTGAATCCGTAAGGGATTTTAAGGATATGTATCAGAAGGTACGTTTCCTTCCTGAAGATGAAAAGGATGCTGGTATGAAGGAATGGTTTACGGTAACACTTGTTGAAAGGCTCACTCTACTTGAAAACCAATTAGTAGGTGAATCAGGCTTCAGTGTAGGAAATACAATGTCTCTTTCTGATGTTGTGCTATTTTCATTTATTAATGAATTCTTTGATAATAAGGAAGCAGCACTAAATGCAACTCTAACTAGTCCAAAGATTCGTGCGGTTGTTGATCGTGTATCTTCAGATGAAAAGGTTGTCAAGTGGTTGAATGAACGCCCTAAGACTTCTTTTTAAGAGATTTTTTATAATTATCTAAATCTTTCTTTGTTAATTCATATCCCCAGTGAAGTAAAACCTGTCTGATTACAGGGCTTACTGAAGGATCATTATATGTTTTCCGTTTTTTTATAATTTCATTCATTAAACGGCGTCTAAAACGTCCATTGGGGCCTGCAAGTGCTAACCAACGTTTTATTTGTCTTTCATCGTCGCTTGTTCTTCTACCTTTATGGTATCTACAATACCATTGAAACCATCCATATGGATCTTGTTCAACGATCCAACCACTTTTTTCCCATGATTCTAAACTACTGCCACATTTAACTCCATATTTATTTACTTTTTTATCATATTTTTCAGATGTTATTTTTTTTTCAATATCCATTCCTTTAAACCAATCTTTAAATTCACGGATAACATTTCCTGATTTATAACTTTTCCCTGTTACAGATGAATATATTGGGCGAAAATAGGTTCCACCAAATGCTCCCATCTGAAATACTCTTTTAGGAGAACGATTTGGTTTAAATTGTTTATGTATATCTTCTTTTTTATCTTTATTTTCAACTTTACTCATTTATACTATAATATTAATATTATTTTATATGTAATTCATACCATCCATATTTTTTTCCTAAACGGTCTAATTTCATGGCACTTAACCATCCAAGTATTGCCCCGATTGTATCTCCTAATGCATTTAATCCTAATTCATTTAATTTTTTTCCATCTCCGGGCCATATATTTTTAAAGTATGTGTTTATTATATATACTCCAATTGGTGTAACTTCAAAAAGTTCATATATTGTATGTATGATTATAAAGTTTTTTAAACTAATTCCCCAAAAATAAGCTAATATACCATAAGCAAAATGTGAATATGTAAATTGATCAAACATTCTTTCTATCATATATATTATATTGTAATATTATATTGTAATATTATATAATGAGAAGAAATATACGTACAAAAAAGAAAAGTGTAAAAAAAATAAAACGTATATCATTATCATCTAAAAAAAGAAAATTAGTAAGTCCTTCATTACGTTTAAAAAGTAATTTAAAAGATCAAAAAGAACTACCTAAAATATATGTTATTAATCTTAAAAAAGATAAAACTAAATTTAAAAAGTATCAAAAAGATTATAACCAAGGATTAATTGAAAGATATTCGGCGTGTTTAGGTGTTGATCCTCAAACAAAATATAAATCACAATTTAAAGAAAATGAAAAAAAATTACAAATCATGTGGAATGCTGGAGAAAAAAAGAAAAAATGTACAGCTGGTATATTAACTTCACATTTAGGTGTTATTAAAAAGGTTTATAAATCAAAATCATCATTTCCAAGTAAAGGAGTTTTGATTATTGAAGATGATGCTCAAATAAATTTTCCAAGATTAAAAAGAGCAATGAAAAAAATAAATAAATACAAAGATAGTATCATTTATTTTGGTGGAACATTACATCCACCTGATACTTTTAAAAACAAAACATGGTATAATAATATTGATAAATTAAGAAATGATTTCAAAAAAGATCAATTTAATGTTATTGATCCTACAAAATATAGAATTTTAGGTGGTCATGGATATTACTTTCCTACTTGGGAGACTGTAGATGGTTTACTAAAAAAAATCGATATCAAAAAGAAATTAAGAGCTCTTGATAGTGAAATGGTTAAATTACAAAAATCTAAGTTTATCAAATACTTTTACTATCCAGCAATAAGTTATCTTAATATTGAAGATGCAAAAAAGGGTATTCATGCTGGTTATTTTGATGATAAAAGAACAATGGAATTTTACTAATTTTTATATTTTAACATTACCTTTAAATTTAAAAATATCATTACAACAAGAAATAGTAATATACAACTTATTATTACAATACATTTTATAAAATAAGGATAAACTTCATCGATTGTATATTTAATAATAGGTTTCAATATATCCGTTTTTATAATCGTTATATTCTCTTCTTTTTCCATTTCTTTTTTTAAATTTAACACAACATTATGGGTTATTGTAGATAAATTCATCTATAATTACTGTTTACAAAATATTAATTTAATCATAACACATTTTTTTATGAAAATATATATATATTTATAATATATATTAGAATGAATACACTTGTCTATGTTTTCGTAGGTATCATTGTTATTTTATATATTATTGATAAAAAAGAAATAGTAAAACCAGAAATAGAAGAATTTATGATTGATAAAAATGGAGAAATAAAACCAAAAGTATTGACTAATCAAGAAAAAAAAAGAAAAATTAGAAATGAAATTTATAAAGATATTTTAGCCAATATTCAAGATATTAATCCTTTAAAAACTTATCGTGTTTGGACATACGTAGAGATACCAAATGAAAGTAGAAATATACCTTTATCCTACACAAAATATCATATTCCAATTTATTTTCAAAAATGTATTGAACTTATGAAAAAAAATGTTCCTGAATTAATTATTCTAACTCCTCTTAATATCAAAGAGTTTTTACCAAAATTTGATATTGAAATGAATAAAGATTCTGATATACCTCTAAAATTACGTATTGATATTTTATATGCATCTATTCTTAAAGAATATGGAGGAATTTGTGTTTCACCAGGTACAGTTGTTTATGATATTAGTAAACCACTAAATTTACTTCATAAATATGAAGTTGTTACATTTGGAAGCAATCCATCTATAATTCAATCAAAAAATCATATATACTTTCCTAATAACTATACAATTGGATTTCAAAAGAATTCCACAATTGTTAAGGAATATTTAAGATATCTAAAAATGTATAAAGAAAATAAATCAAGTTATAATTTTCAAACATCATCTACATCAGATATTCTTTCTTATTTATTAGAACAACATAAACCAACTCAATATCATTTTGGAGCAGAATTTGATGGTTCTTTTAATACGAAATTACAACCTATCCCATTAAGAAATTATGTAGGTACACACGATTTAGATTTCATAAATAAAGATAAATTAATGATTGTAAATTTCCCTTATGATTTACTATTAAAATCTCCTCAATATGAATGGTTTATTAATCTTTCAGAAATACAGTTTTTACAATCTAATCTAATTGTTAAAAGATTACTTTTAAAGGATATTTAAAAACAAAATTTGAATATTAAATTATAATAGTTTATTAAAA